>WBZO01000083.1_pt1 | contig 243734 bp, 224 predicted proteins | sample 5204261 | NCBI WGS metagenome assembly WBZO01 (sample SAMN12412400, study PRJNA552823) | activated sludge metagenome | isolation source: activated sludge from anammox sidestream of wastewater treatment plant... | place: USA: North Carolina | collected 2017-09 | reverse complement strand
AAATTAATTTTTGAAAAGCAAAAAATAAATGAATGAAGATTTCATAAAGGTTCTGAACACTAGCTCATAAATACTTTTAAAAAAGAAGAATCAATCTATCTCAATAAAACTAGATTTCTACTGTATTTTTTACCATTGAGATCAATTAGGAAATAATATGCTCCACTTGATAGTTCTTCTCCGCTGCCATTCCTGCCATACCAATCGAATCTAAATTCTTCTCCAGCAGTAACAGCATTGTAATATCCAACTTGCTGCCCAAGCGGGTTAATAATTCTTATCGTAAGATTTTCATTTCCGGATGTTTTAATTGAAACTGAATTAAAACTGTGTTGTAAAGGATTAAAGGGATTTGGATAAGGTTCACTGACGATATAATCCAGATAAGTATGAACAAGATCCGTATTCAATGTTATGTCGAGAGAGCCATAGTAAAATCTGTAATTGCCGCTAACAGGTTCTCTGAAAGTAGCACCAGTGTTATCATCATAAGTAAAATAAAAATCCACGAGATCATCGTTAAACAGATACGGAAGTTTAATAAAGTATTTCAGATTGCCGTCAAATTGCATTTGACTTTCAGTATAATCAACACCGTTTGTTGAATAGTGAATATAAACTGTCTGCGGAAAAATATTTTCTTGAGTGAGAAACATTTTGTTTATAATAAACGTTCCAGATGATGCTTTCAGATTAGGAAATTCTATTGCTCTGACTGCAGAAAGTAATCCGTAGCCTCTTTCATTATTCGGTGAAGAACTATTGTCAGCAGTTTCAATGAGAATATTTCTTACCTGACTGTTTTTTAAATGCGGATAAGCAGATAATAACAACGCCGCAATTCCGCTTGCAATCGGTGCAGCAACAGAAGTCCCGCTTGCTGTGGAATAACCTGAAAAATTTCCTGCCGCAGCACAATAAACACCAACTCCCTGGGTTACAACCTCCGGTTTTATTCTGCCATCATAGCTTGGTCCGCGGCTGCTGAATGATGCAATTACATTTTCATTGGTAACCGCCCCTATTGCAAGTGTATTTATTCCATCAGCAGGAGCAGTAATGTAATACCATGAAGTTCCTCCTTCATTTCCGGCAGAAGAAATTGTCATCACACCTTTTCTGAACGCAATTTCAACAGCTTGTGTAACTATCGTTGTCCTGCCATCCATATCACTGTACGAATAAGAAAATTCTGGCGGATCAAAAGTGCTGTAACCAAGAGAACTGCTGGTGATATCAACTCCATAACTTTCCATCCATTCGAGTGCGGCAGCATAATTATCTTCCTCAATATGCTTTTCACTTCGGATATCTTCTGTTTTTGCAAGAATAAAATCAGCACCATAAGCCGATCCAATCAATGAACTATCCTTAAATCCTCCAACGATTGAGAAGACGAGTGTTCCATGATTGTGCTGAGCAGGAACATCAAGCGAATCGTTTGCTGTTGAGTTGTCTTTGAAAATGAAATCATATTCTGCCACAACGGTAGCATCTTTTAAAGATTCATGATTCTTCCAGTTGAATCCTGTGTCAAGAAGACCGAGTAGAACTCCCTCACCGGTTATTCCTTTTGAATGAACTTCAGGAATATCAGAAAGCTGAAGTTGAGCGAATGAAGGTCCGTAATCAAAAAGAAATGAATTGTCAGTCTGCTTTAGGAAATTATTTGATTCCAAAATTTCCGGAGCTTTGAATACAAAATTTTTAACCTGTTCGATCTTTTCAACAAATGGTAACATAGATATTTTGTTTTTTTCATCTTCAGTCAGATATGCACTGATCGCATTGAACCATCTGAGTTTATTTTCGATCTTGATTCCAAGCTGCTCAAGCTGAGAAACATAATCAGGATTGATTGGAAGGTCTTCGTAAGTGATGATATCATCTTCGCCGAGAGTTTTAATTCTTCGCTCGATACTTTTTTCAGAAAGTAATGAAAGTGCTGATAAAAAAATCGGATTGTTCTTCTGAAGATTTACGTTTTCTTCAACACCTTTATCTTTGAAATAAATGAGATACTTCGTCTGTGGAAAAACAGAAAAGGACAATAATAATGTAAAAGAGAGAATATACTTCATAATAACACTCTCAAACTTTGTAGAAAATTAATTCATCCCCTTGAAAATTCTATCTGCTCTGATTGCAGAAAGAAAACCGAGCGGTCCTGGTGCAACTTTTTCAGAATCATACGACCAGTAAACGAACAATGCTTTGCCGAAAATCATATTGTCTGTAATAAATCCAAAATTTCTGCTATCCATACTTTCGTCAAAATTATCCCCAACAACAAAATAATGATCCTGGGTCAGGACGTATTCAAAGATTGCTCTGCCATCCAATGTTACGAGAGTTCCTTCAGACAATAGTGATCTTTCACCATGATCCATAACAATTACTGATTGCCATCTTTCAAAAGTTTCCGGAGAAATTTTTATTGTGTCTCCTTTAGCCGGAATAATAATAGGTCCATAACTTAATCTATTCCATTTCGCACCGGGCGGATAAATCGTTTCTGTTTTACTAAGGATTTCATCGTTTGATAAATGCGGTTTTTTAAATGTTGATGGAAGCATTACTACTTTTCCATTCACGAAAACGTTTCCCTCAGTTATTCTGAGAGTATCATGCGGACCAGCAACTACCCTTTTAACATACTTCGATCCGCTTTTTTTCGGATCAGTTTCATAACCTTCAGGAAATTGAAATATTACAACATCATTAATTTCCGGTTTTCCGATTTCAAAAAGTTTTGCATAAGGAATGGAAATATTAGTAAATGGGATTTCTTTGGGGGTAGTAATATTATATGCGAATTTATTTGCAATAATAAAATCGCCGGGCATTAATGTGTTTTCCATCGATGAGCTTGGAATCCGGAATGCATCAATAGCAAAAGCTTTAATCAGGACAGCAATAAGAATTACCCAAAAAATTATTTTAATCAGCTTTCCGAGTTTAGAAGTAAAATTCCCCATAAAATTATTCCTCAATTTGCAGAACTGCTAAAAACGCTTCCTGTGGAATTTCCACATTTCCTACTTGCTTCATTTTTTTCTTTCCTTCTTTCTGTTTCTCAAGCAGTTTTCTTTTTCTTGTTATGTCGCCTCCATAACATTTTGCAAGCACATTTTTCCTCAATGCTTTGACCACAGACTTTGAAATTACTTTTGTCCCGATTGCAGCCTGAATCGAAACTTCAAACATCTGTCTTGGAATTAAATCTTTAAGTTTGTTGCAGACTTTTCGTCCCCAATCGTAAGCTTTATCTCTGTGTACAATCATAGATAATGCATCAACGGGATCACCATTAAGTAAAATATCAAGCTTCACAAGATCAGATTCGCGGTAACCAATATATTCATAATCAAAAGAAGCGTAACCACGAGTTGTTGATTTCAGTTTATCGTAAAAATCGAAAATTATTTCTGAAAGCGGAAACTCAAATTGGAGATCAGCCCTTGTCGGATCAAGATAAGTTGTGTTTTTGTATGTACCTCTTTTATCCATCGAGAGTTTCATGATGTTTCCTACAAATTCACTCGGAGTAACAATCTGTGCTTTGATGTACGGCTCTTCAATCATTTCAATTTCTCCAATCGGAGGCATTTCAGCCGGATTATCAACAACCAATTTTTCACCACGTTTATTATAAACCTGATACTCAACATTCGGCAGAGTTGTAATTATCGTTTGATTATACTCTCTGTGTAATCTTTCCTGAACAATTTCCATATGAAGAAGTCCCAGAAATCCACAGCGAAATCCAAAACCAAGAGCCGCAGAAGTTTCAGGCTGATAAATTAAAGCAGAATCATTCAATCTGAATTTTTCAAGAGCATCACGCAGCCCTTCGTAATCATCCGAGTCTGTTGGATAAAGTCCGCTGTAAACCATCGGCTTAACTTCTTTGTAACCGGGAAGAGGTTTCTCTGCTCCATTTTTTGCGTGAGTAACTGTATCACCCACTTTCGCTAATTTAACTTCTTTGATACCTGCAATCAGATAGCCAACGTTTCCGGCAGAAAGTTCATCGACTTTAACTTTTTTTAACCCGAGTACGCCGATTTCTTCCGCTTCCATTGCTTTATCAGCAATAAAAAATTTTATTTTATCATTCGTACGAATTGTACCATTGAAAAGTCTGATGAATGCAATCGCGCCACGATATGAATCAAACTTCGAATCAAATATTAACGCCTGAAGCGGTGCATTCGGATCGCCTTTTGGCGGTGGAATCTTTTTTACAATTTCTTCAAGCAGTTCATCAATTCCGATGTTTGCTTTTGCACTAACTTTTAAAATATCTTCTTCTTTGCATCCGATTAAATCGATAACCTGATGTGAAATTCTATCAACTTCAGCGCTCGGCAGATCTATTTTATTCAGAACAGGAATTATTTCAAGTCCTGCATCGAGTGCGAGATAAAGATTGCTGATAGTTTGAGCTTCAACTCCCTGTGCAGCATCTACAACAAGCAGCGCACCTTCGCATGCAGCCAGTGAACGGGAAACTTCATAACTGAAGTCAACGTGACCGGGAGTATCAATTAAGTTAAGAATATAATTTTCACCGTCTTTAGCTTTGTAATGCATCTGGATAGCGTGAGACTTAATTGTAATTCCTCTTTCTCTTTCGAGATCCATATCATCCAGAACCTGAGCCTTCGCTTCACGTTCAGTAACAGCACCGGTTTTCTCCAGAAGTCTGTCGGCAATTGTGGATTTACCGTGATCTATATGTGCAATTATGCAGAAGTTTCTTATCTGTTCCATTGAAATAAAATAAATTAAGTGTAAATATAACGAGGGGTGTGTTCTAATTAAAGGTATGTCAAAGTTAAAAAACTAAAGACTGAAATTCTTTCATTCTTGAAATCGTGTCGATTATAATTCCTTCCCTCAGTGCATTTTCAGAGACTGTCATTTCATTAAGTTTAAATTTGTCAAAGACTTCACTGAGAATCAGCAATCCGGCTGGAATTATATCCGCTCGTTTTATTTCCATTCCTTCAATGAATAATCTGTCAACAGGTGATTCGCACTTTAAAACATCGGATGTTAAATTATAAATTTCACCTGCACTAAAAGCAAAATCATTCATACTCTTTTTGAATTTGCCGCTTCTTCTAAATGAAATTATTGATGCTGCTGCTACAATAGTTCCCGAACTTCCGATTGCAAATTCAAAATCATGATTCGGATGAAGATTTATGTTAGCATTAAGTTTATCTTTAATATACTGCCTGCACATTTCAATTCCGGATTCACTTAGATGGTAATCAGGAAAAAACATTTTGCTAAGCCGGACTGCGCCAATTTTAATGCTCTCAGAAAATTCAGAAATACCAGATTCACCTAAAAGGAATTCGGTACTTCCACCGCCAATATCAACACAAAGCACTCGTTTGTCATATACATCAAGTGCGTTCTGCACGCCAAGATAAATTAACTCAGCTTCAGTTTTACCATCAACTGCCTCAACATTAATTTCTGTTTCTTCAAACACACGATCAATAAATTCGCTTTTGTTTTTGGCTTCTCTGATTGCACTGGTTGCGATTGCTCTTACATCAGCTTTGTAAAATTGAGCGATTTTTGCAAAGTCTTTCAGCACATCGATCGCTTTTTCCATTTCGCCTTCAGAAATCCAGGTAAATTCTTTTCCCCTGTGTGATCCAAGTCGAATCACTTCCCTCTCACGGTCAATTATTTTAAATGAACCATCACTCTTCACCTGAACGATAATCAAATGGAAAGAGTTTGTGCCCATATCAATTGCGGCAATGCACTTGTTCATTTTTATTTTTCCTTATCATTTAAAATTAATTCGCACAGATGATAAACATCATTAATGGAAACATCATCAATCAACTCGGATTTTCTGACAAAATATTTATCCACTCCAATCGGAGCCCAGTTGAACGGATTTGTTGGTCCAAAAATACTAATTTGCGGAGTATTGGTTGTTCCAGCAACATGCATTATCCCAGTATCATTAGAGATGAAAAGATCAGACACCGAAATTAATGCTGCAATCTGAGGGATAGGTTTATTAATAAATTTACCAAATTTGATTTCACAGTGATTGGACAGATAATCTAATTCTTCATTCTCAGCCCAGCCTCCGGTAAGATAAAAATTTGCATGATAATTTCTATCAATTCTTGCAACGATTGCAGCATATTTATCGAGTGACCATCGGTTGACTGGTTTTCCTGCACCAACATGAAGTCCGATTAAAAATTTTTTCTCTTTATCAGCAAACTCATCAATAAATTTTTTTGCTGCTGATGCATCATCATCGTCAAAGAAAATTTCTGATTTGAAATTTTGAGTACTTATTCCAAAAGGTCTTACGATATCAAGAATTCGTTCTGACACATTTGAATCAGGGTGATTTCTCCAATCAAGATTTACTCTCCTGTCAAAAAAGAAAGAACTCCTGTTAAATTTTCCATCCAGAGATTTTGCACCGATCCGAATTTTAGAATTTGACAATCTTGCCAGTAGATCACTTGTAAATGAAATTGATACGGTTGCAGGAACAATTGCGAGGTCATATTTCTCTCTTAATAATTTGAACAACCTCACCGCATACATTGGATTAAAGAATTTTCTTTTATCGAAGATGAAGGTTCTGTCAATTAATTTATTTTTTGCAATGCCGGGATAATTGTCCGGACTTACAACAAGGGTTATATAACAATCCGGATAAGTTTCCTTCAATGCTCTTAACAGCGATACACTGGCAAGCAAATCGCCAAGTTGATTATGCTGCCTTATGATAATAATTTTTTGCGGGGAATTAATTTCCTTTGAGGAATTTTCAGTAACAGTGAAAAATATTTTAAAAAATGTATAAACTATATTTGATGCAAGGTTATTTGCAGACATTATTTCTTCGGTGATTCTGTTTCATCTTCTGAAGAAGTGATATCACGGAAGTCAGCTTCCTGCACATTTTTATATTTGTTTTTCAGGTTGGCTGCCCTCTCTTTGAGATCATCAACATTCGGTCTTGATCCGGATTTATAATTTGACATCAGCTTAAAAAATTTAAACGCGAATAAAACAAGTATTGCAATTGCACCATAAAGAATGATTCTGGTCATAAAATCCTCCTCGTCTCAGGATTAAAATATTCTGTAAACCCTCTGTCTTCTCTGAATATCTGTTTAAACAATTCATCAAAATCATTCTCGTTATGAACGAAGTCAATTTCAGATGAGTTAACTATCAGCAGCGGAGTTGAATTGTATCTGAAGAAATAGTGATTGTAAGCTTCGCTCAATTCTTCAAGATAGCTTCTTGTAATTGCTCTTTCAATTTTACGGTTTCTTGTTTTGATATTATAAAGCAGTCTTTCAGTGCTTGACTGAAGAAAGATTACCAGATCAGGTTTTCGCAGCGTTCGCGCTAATAACGGATAAATACTTTCGTATAGATTTAATTCATCTTTACTGAGGTTCAGATAAGCAAATACTCTGTCCTTTTCAAAAATGTAATCACAAACAAGATGTTCAGAGAATAAATCTTCCTGGTTCAGTTCCTGCTGCTGCTTGAATCTATTAATCAGGAAAAACATTTGTGTCTGGAAAGCAAATCGTTTCCTATCCACATAAAATTTTTCAAGGAAAGGATTATGCTCAAACTGTTCAAAGATAAGTTTTGCGTTTAGTCTCTCACCGATTTTTTTTGCAAGACTTGTTTTACCGGCACCAATAACGCCTTCAATGGCTATGTATCGCAGATCATTATTTAAATTTTGTTTATTGGTCATTATATCAAAACTTTATGAGAAATTTTCCTGATGATGTACGTTTTATTGTTTGAGACCAAAGACTGATTTTGTTCCTGCATTAAAATACTAATTTCGCAGATTTTTTTGTTTATCACCGGATGTACAAAATCAGGAGCAATTTCGGATAACGGTACTAAAACAAAATCCCGGTTGAGCATATCTTTATGAGGTATAGTAATTTCGTCATCCGAATAAATCAAATCATTAAAGAACAAAATATCGAGATCAATTTCTCTCGGTCCCCATTTAACTGTTTCTTTCCTGCCCGCTTTTTTCTCAATTGATTTTAAAAATCTGAACAGAACAATTAAATCAAGTTTTGTTTTTATTTTGAAAACTGCATTGAAAAAGTTACTTTGAATAACCTCTCCGTATGGAGTCGATTCATAAATTGATGATACTATTTCAACTTCACAATCCGGATTGGAATCAATTAGCTCGATTGCATACTCAATATTATTGATCTTAACACCAACGTTTGAACCAATACCTATGTAAACAGTATTCTTAATTTTATTTACCGGATTAATCTTTTAGTTCAGTTTTTTCTTTAATCACTTCTGCTTCGACGCAATCTACAACTCCGCCAAGCGGTGGATTGTTTTTTCTGACTCTCACAGCAACTTTTAATATTTTATCAAACTGCTTCAATAACTCATCGGCAATTTCAACGGCAAGCGATTCAATTAAATAATATTTTTGTTTGACTGTAAACTGGTTCAGGAAAGAATAAACCTTGTAATAGTCAACAGTCTTCTTCAAATCATCTTCCGAGGCTGCGGAGGAGAAATCAGTATAAATATCTATATCTGCTTCAAACTTTCCACCAACATACTGCTCTTCATTACTAACTCCGTGATAGCCGTAAAACGTCGCATTCTTTATTCTTATAATGTTTGTCATTTTCCTAAATGAAATTTTTTATACAGTCAAAATTAAATAAATGTTAATAAAGATGAATTGAAGTTTTTAATGAATTTCACTTGATTCGATTTTGATTATTGAACCTTTTCTCAGCTTGAAAATACTATCCAGATTTGCCCAGATAACACCTGTGAGAACTAAAGCCGTTCCTGTAAAATGTCTGGTTGAAAGAACTTCATCATAAAGAAAATAGCCAAGCACTAATGCAACTACAGGAGTTATGAAAGCTATTAACGAAAGTATTACCACGTTAATATGTTTAATCAACCAGTATAATGATGTGAATGTTACAACGCTTCCAAACGCAGCAAGATATAAAATTGATAAAACAGCATTCTCATTAAATTTTAATGTTGAAAGATCTTCAGAAAAAAATGAAATAATTATCATTGCGAATCCGGCAATTACCATTGGGATAAAATTCATTGATAAAGGATGAAGATGATGTCCAAACTTTTTAATGGAAATTGCAATCCATGCTTGCATTGTGCCGCTTACTACAACAGCAAACATTCCGATCAGGTAATCTGAAATATCTCCACTAAATGAATCAGAAAAGATCACGACGATTCCGATGAAACCTAAAATTGTTCCAAATATTTTATAAAACCCGATAGGCTCTTCTTTCATTCTTAAATAAGAAAATATCACAACCCAGAAAGGATAAACACCGAACAATACTGCTGCCATCCCTGATGGAACAAATTGTTCAGCCCAATAAACCAGACCGAATGGAATTACGAATGAAAAAAATCCCATCATAATGTATAACCTGATTGCAACTTTGTCAGTTTGGAGAATAATTTTCTTAATCTTCATTAGTGCAAATACAAGAACCGATGCAAGAATAAAACGAACTGCGGCAGAAAAAATCGGAGTGAGTGATTCAAGTCCAATCCTGATAGCGAGCCATGTTGATCCCCAGATGAAACAAAGAACTGTATAAGCAATCACAATTTTTATTGTCATTTTGTTCATTTCATTCTCTGATTGCGATTACACCTAATGCTCTGCCCGATCTGCTTCCGTCACGTCTGTACGAATGAAGCAGATTGGAATATTCGAAGCTGCATAGTTTGGAAACCTGAATATTTTTTTCTTTTACTCCTTCGATAATCAGCATATTAAAATTAGCACGGGCAAGGTCCAGGTAAAGTTTGTTTTCTTTTTTTAGAATAAATTTTTCATCAAACTTAGCCGCAACTTCTTTACCAACTTCGTAATTTTTTTGGGAGATGGATGGTCCGATATAGCAAAACAAATCTTTTGAGTTGCTTGAAAATTCATTCTTCAATCTCCTGATTGTTTTTTTTAGAATTTGCTTTTCAGTTCCTTTCCAGCCTGAATGAACTGCAGCTATTATTTTTTTCACAGGATCGAAAATAAATATTGCGGGACAATCAGCACTGCTTATTGCCAAACCAAGATTTTTTGTTTTGGTAATCAATGCATCGCTTTCACCACAGTCTCCGTAAGTTTCAACATAATTTATTTTATCGTCATGCACTTGCTTTTGAAAGCTGACAGTTGACGCGCTCAAACCAAGTTCATTAAAAAATAAATTTCTATTTGCATCAACGTTTACTTTTTCATCTCCAACGCTGAAGGACATATTAAAATAATAGGGTGGATTTACATTTGGACCGGGTTTGGTGGAAAAACCAAAAGTGATTTCATGAAACTGATTAAAGATAAATGGTTTGATGATTAGCATAATTAAGGTTTCAGGCTGCTAAATCAGATTGAGAGTATATCACTTTAGTATTATATTAGCACGGTTATATTTAAAACATCAATTAAGGCAAATATATTGAAAATATTAGTAACTAATGACGATGGAATTTATTCTGCAGGAATAGCAGCATTAGTTGAAGCACTGAAGGAAATAGCTGAAGTTATTGTGGTTGCACCAAGTGAAGAACAAAGTGCTGTCGGTCATGGAATCACTATGAAATATCCATTGAGAGTTTTTAAATATCACAAAAACGGAAACTTCTTCGGATATGCGGTTGAAGGAACCCCCGCCGATTGTGTTAAGATGGGAATAAGAAATATTATGGGTGAATCTCCTGACCTGGTTATATCCGGAATAAATCATGGTTCAAATACAGCAATAAATATTATTTATTCAGGAACAGTTTCAGCAGCAAGAGAAGCAGCAATAATGGATGTTCCTGCAATTGCTATTTCAGTTACAAGTCACGAAGCAAAAGATTTCAAGTATGCAGGCAAAGTAGCAAAGTATCTTTCTGAAAAAATAGTGCGGTACGACCTACCACGCGGAACTTTAATGAATGTTAACGTTCCGAATATACCCGAAGAAGAAATCGCAGGTATTCTTGTTACTAAACAAAGCAAGGCTAAATGGGACGATATTTATGAAAAGAGAACTGATCCATTCGGCAAAGATTATTACTGGCTAACAGGAAAACTGGTTGAAGTTGAAAATGAAAATCAAACAGATCAGAGCGCAATTAAAAACAAATATGTGTCTGTCACTCCAATTCATTTTGATCTTACCGATTATGATACTTATGAAAAAATGAAAAACTGGGGTATAGAAAAGAACAATAATCAAAATGCAAAATAATGTTTGGTTACGAAGACATTAATTTAACACTCACATTCCCGGTAATATATCTTTTCCTGTCTTTATTTTTAATTGCCGCTTACTCATTCTATGTTTACCGATATACAATTCCTCAGATTCAGCCATTCAAAAAAATAGTACTGGTAACTTTGCGTGTATTAGCTTTACTTATTTTATGTTTGATACTTTTTGAACCGATACTCAACCTCAGTAAAAAATTAACTCTTGAACCGTCTAATTTTGTTTTCATAGATAACTCCCGTTCAATTCGGATTGATGACGGAACGAACCGCCTTTCAACTATAAAAAAAATAGTGAATGATTTTTCGGTAAATGCATCTGAAAGCAATTTAACTTTTTATGAGTTTGGCAATTCTGTTAAACCAATTGATGTTGATAGCCTTGATAAATTAAATTTTTCAGATGGGGCTACAAACTTACAGGATGTGTTCAAGACAGTTCAAAACTCAGAAAAAAATATTGCTTCTGTTACTATAGTCAGTGATGGAGTTATAACGTCAGGAAGTAATCCATATTACGATGCAATAAACCTCGGTATCCCGGTGTTTACCATTGGGATCGGAGATACAACCCAGCACACAGATGTTGAAATAAAAAAAGTTTTGCACAACGATATTGTTTATGTCGAAACTCCGACAAACATAATCAGCACCATTTCGAACAAAGGGTTTTCAGGCGATTTGATAACAGCAGCTTTGTATGAGGATAATAAATTTATTTCACAGCAAACAGTGAAACTGAGTCCATCAGGAATACAAAATATAACTTTCGATTATAGTCCTCAAAGCAGCGGAGAAAAAAAACTTAGTATTCAATTGTCTTCGCTTAAAGGTGAATTTACAACAGCAAATAACAAGCAGGTATTTTATGTTAACGTTCTGTCAAATAAAATTAAAGTCCTGCTGCTGGCATCGAGTCCGAATGCAGATATTACTTTTATTAAAAACGCACTGAAGAGAGATGAAAACATCCAGGTAAATTCAATTGTGCAAATATCATATAATAAATTTCAAAATGAACTGAACTATAATGTTATCGACAGTGCAGACGTTTTATTTCTGATTGGATTTCCTTCCGACAAAACACCTCAGGAGTTATTGAGTCGTGTAATCACTAAAATTAAAGACAAGGAAACTCCCTTCTTCTTCACACTTTCTTCAGGAATTAGTATCAACAAGCTGCAAAGTTTCGGTAACGTATTGCCTTTTAATATCATTCAGATGATCGGTGGTTCGAAAGAAGTTCAACCTTATCTTTTGCCTGAACAAGCTGCTAATCCGATATTTCAGCAAACTGATAAAAACCCATTGAATGATTGGAATAATCTTCCACCGGTTTCGCAGCCGAATGCAGTATTCTCTCCGAGAGTGGAAAGTAAAACTCTTGCACAGATTAAAATGAATAATAACGTAGTCAACTCACCATTAATTATTTCAAGCAGTTTCAGTGGTCGGAGATCAATCGCTGTTTTGGCAAAAGATATCTGGAAATGGAAATTGCAGATTGCACCAAAGGGGCTTGATTTGTTTGACAGTTTCATAGTGAATTCTTTACGCTGGTTGAGAACCGGTGTAGATCAGAAGTTGGTTCGGGTGAACACGTCAAAGAAGAATTATTCACAGGGTGAAAGAGTTGAATTCACTGCCGAAGTTTTCGATGAATCGTTGAACCCGGTTTCGGATGCCGGAATTAAAATCAAAATCACTTCACAAAAAAATAATTATGAAACCGATATGCAGAACATTGGTTCGGGATTATATGAAGGGTCAATAATAATTAATGAGACGGGAGATTTTAAGTACTCAGCCGAAGCAGTAGTGAATAACCATTTACTGGGTAAAGATGAAGGCAGTTTCAATATTGGCGAGATTGATATTGAGATGGCAAATCCTGTAATGAACTACTCTTTATTAAATCTGATGGCAAATGAATCGGGAGGTGAATTTTTCTTTGCAAATGATTATTCATCATTGCTGAATAAGCTTAAAGAATTGAAAATTAATTCTTCAAAAGAAAAAATAGTTACTTCAGAAATTGCACTTTGGTCTGATACCTGGCTGCTCGTTATTGCTGTACTTCTGTTTTCGTTTGAATGGTTTTTACGTAAGAGAAACGGAATGTTATAACTATTTTATGTTCGAGTGAAATCAGTGTTTACATATTTCATAGATTTTTTCCTGCCAAGATTCTGTCCTGGGTGTAATAATAAATTATCACCAAAAGAAAACCCCGTCTGCGAAACGTGTCTAAGCAGTTTATTAGTTATTGACGAAGAAAAACTTTCAGACGAGTATGAAAAGAATTTTGCTCTTTCACATTTTGTTGATGACTATTACGCCGCCTATATTTTTGAAATAGGCAAGACTCTTCAGCATATTATCCACGCATTGAAATATAAGAAACAGTTCAAGCTTGGCATTTTTTTAGGTCAAATACTTGGTGAAAGAATAAAATTACGTGGCTGGCAAATTGACATTATTCTGCCAATACCTATTCATCGCCTAAAAAAAATTGAAAGAGGATTTAATCAATCTGACTATCTTGTTAAAGGAATAACAAAAGAGCTAAACATCACCAATTCAACGAACACAATTAAGCGAACGCGACATACAGAATCACAGACGCGATTAAATATGGCTGAAAGAGCAAAAAATGTTTCCGATGCATTTAAAGTTCGTAAACCTGAAAAAATTATGGATAAAAATATTTTACTTGTAGATGATGTTAGTACGACTGGTGCGACAATTCAGGAATGTGCAAAAATTTTAAAGCAATCAGGAGCGAGAAAAGTATTTGCCTGTACAGTTGGTACGACTTCATTTGAAAATGAATACGCAACATTTTCTCAGGTGCGGATACTCCGGGATTAGAGATTCTTATTTGTCACACAGATTTTAATTCGAATTTTATTTTACCTCTAACTCAAACCTTTCAATAATTTAAATTGAAGTTGAGTAAAGATTTTCTGTATTCTTTATTCTTCGTTTAAGTATTTCTAAGATATTCTCGTAATACATATTGTAAGATTCCCTGGTTTTTGTAATACTCAATTTCAATTGCAGAGTCCAATCTTGCTTCAACTTTAAATCTAATTTCATTTCCAGATGGATGAATAGCTTTAACATCCAGAATTTTATGTGGTTTCAGATCATCAACCAAACCAGTAATGCTATAAATTTCTGTTCCATCCAAACCAAGTGATTCTGCGTTTTGTCCGTTGGTGAAAACCAGCGGAGCAACACCCATTCCGACAAGATTGCTTCTGTGGATACGTTCAAAACTTTCTGCAATAACTGCTTTTATTCCCAAAAGAAAAGTTCCCTTTGCAGCCCAGTCTCGTGATGAACCCGAACCATATTCTTTTCCTGCCAATACAATTAAAGATGTATTATCTTTTTTGTACTGCATTGCCGTATCAAATACAGTTTTTATTTCATTTGTAGGAAAGTAACGGCTGTAACCTCCTTCCTTATCTGCAATTTTATTTTTAATACGAACGTTTGCAAAAGTCCCGCGCATCATTACTTCATGATTTCCTCTTCGTGAACCATAAGAATTGAAGTCTTCTTTGCGTATGCTATGATTCTTTAAATAGATTCCTGCCGATGAATCTTCTTTAAATGAACCCGCTGGAGATATGTGATCAGTTGTTATTGAATCACCTAAAAATAATAACACTCTTGCATCTTTGATATCAGTAACAGGCTCAGGTGTTGGGCTCAGGTTTTCAAAGAAAGGTGCTTCTTTGATATAAGTTGAATTTTTATTCCATTCAAAATTCTTGTGGAGATTTACTTTCAGATTTTGCCAATCGGTTGAGCCATCAAAAATCACATCATAAACTTCTTTGAAATCACCCTGCTTCATACAATTATTAATTGTTTTTTGAATTTCATCCCGTGATGGCCAAATATCTTTCAGATAAACCGGTTCTCCGTTTGGATCGTAATCGATTGGATTATTTATTAAATCAATATCTACACGCCCTGCCAAAGCATAAGCAACTACAAGCAGTGGTGACATCAGGAAATTCATTTTTACCTGAGGATGTATTCTTGCTTCAAAATTTCTATTTCCTGAAAGAACAGAAGCAACTACTAATTCACCTTTATCCACAGCAGTTGCAATAGCCGGAGGCAGCGGACCTGAGTTTCCGATACAGGAAGTACAGCCGTAACCAACAGTGTGAAAACCCAATGCTTCTAAATCAGTCATTAATCCGGAACGCTCCAGATATTTAGTTACAACTTTGGAACCGGGAGCTAAAGAAGTTTTAACCCATGATTTTGTTCTCAATCCTCTTTCAACAGCATTCCTCGCCAGAAGACCAGCGCCAACCATTACTGCAGGATTTGATGTATTAGTACAACTGGTAATTGCTGCAATAACAATGCTTCCGTCATTAACCACGAACTCCCTGTTTGTCTGCTTGATTCGTACCGAATGAATTTTGTTACCAAGAATAACTTCAGAATGAACTTCGCCGCTGATTGGTACCTTCCCGAAAGTAAACTCTGTTCCTGAACCACCTTCTACCAACCACGCAGACTCTTTCCTTTGAGATTCAGGTTGATATTCACGACTGAATTCGTCTTTTAGTATTTCAGTAAATTTTTTATCCAGGTTCTTCACTAATATTTTATCCTGTGGACGTTTTGGACCTGATACAGTTGGTTCTAATGTTGATAAATCTAATTCAACTATTTTGGAATAGTGAATTTCTTCCCTGCCAGTTCTCCAAAGAAGATTTTCCTTGCAATAATTTTCAACAATTTTAATTTGTTCCGCAGAACGATTCGTAGCGTGCATATATTCCAATGTGCGTTCATCAATCGGGAAGTAAGTAACAGTACAACCAAATTCAGGAGACATGTTTCCTATTGTTGCACGGTCGGTAACGGTTAAATTATTTAAGCCGTCTCCAAAAACTTCTACGAATTTTCCAACTACTCCTGTGTCGCGTAAAAGTTTTGTAATCGAAAGCACCAAATCAGTAGCTGTACATTGATCAGGAATTTTTCCGGTTAATTTCAATCCCACAACCTGAGGGCATGTAAAAAAAATAGGCTGACCTAACATTGCTGCTTCAGCTTCGATTCCACCAACACCCCACGCAATAACTCCTATTCCGTTTACCATCGGTGTATGTGAATCAGTGCCGACCAGAGTATCTGGAAACAACCATCCATCTCTTTCAATAATTCCTTTGGATAAATACTCCAGATTTACCTGATGACAGATTCCCATCCCAGGAGGAACAACAGTAAAATTACTTAAACCTTTCTGTGCCCATTTTAAAAGTTCATAACGTTCTTTGTTTCTTTCGAACTCAAGTTCAACATTTTTATCGTATGAGTAATCTGTTCCATAATAATCTACCTGAACAGAATGATCGATCACAAGATCCACCGGGATTGCTGGATTAATTTTCTGTCCGTCTTTTCCGTGACGAACAAATTCAGCACGAAGCGATGCAATATCTACAACTGCTGGAACTCCTGTGAAGTCCTGCATAAGAATTCTTGCAGGTTTGAAAGGGATATCTTTATCGATGGGTTCAGGAGTCCACTTTAATAAAGTTTCAATATGCTCATCTGTAATGCTGAAACCATCATAGTTACGTAAAACATTTTCAAGAAGAATACGAATACTAAAAGGTAAATGCTCAATATTGTTACTGAGATTTTTTAACGAACAAATGTGGTACTTTATTCCATTTACTGAAAGTTCTTTTACTGATTTTGCGTTTGTGTGGTTCATAAATATACCTGATTTTTGTTTTCCGGAATGAAACAATTTCATCCCAGATAAAATTATTTTAGAGTTATGACTTTGACTCTAACTTTTCTGACAAGTTACTGAAATTACAATCATATTTTCAATGCGTGCAGATATTTTTCAATATACTGCAGTTTGAATTTTGATTTGTATTGCTGTATAAAACGCGGATGCTCTAAAACCGTTAGTTTGTCGAACAGCTTTGCTTCTTTATTGAGTGTGCTGATATAATCAGCATTTTTCTTTCCGAGTATAAACACCTCTGAAGTAACCAATCCAAGTTTGATATGCTTTTTCAAAGATGATATCATAAAACTTTTTACCATTTCAAAGAGATCAGGATCGTCATAATAATTTGCATTAAGCCACTTTCCATTTTTTGTTTTTCGAATTATCGCAAGAGGAAAAGGTGAATTAATATAAAAGTCGCGATAGAATTTTTTTGTACCGCCGTATGCTTCGATCATATCATACAAAAAAACTGAAGATACCTCGTGAGAATGTGATGAATGCATTTTGATGCCACAAGCGCTTTCAAGTCTTTTTGTATCGGTAAACGGAACTCCGGTTATACCTGCACCATGACGGCTTGGATTAATGCCAATAATAAATTTCCGAAGTGTTAGATCATTATAATATTTTTGATAAAACTCCTGCATCACTTTCATTGTTTCAGGATTGTCCAGATATGGATTCAACACACGAAAATCTTTCGGTAGTTTGCCTGAATAATGCAGGCGGCGATTAAAATCTATTACTCTTTCTGCAAAATTTCTTGACATAAATCAGATGACTACTTCAATTCAATAAAAGAAGAATAAAAAGTAAGAAACAGATTCATACTCTTGAAACGGTTTCGCTTTTAATATTCCGGCTATTCAGGAATTTAGTTTTATTTCTAATCCCAACTATGTTAATATTTCGGAGTAATAAGTGTCAGAATGAATGTTGTATCTTCTAAAGCTTCAACATCATGCTGAATTGCTTTCTCTAACACAATCATTTCATTTTTCTTCAACTTTACTTCTTTTTTCTCAACAGTAAATTTTAATTTGCCTGAGAGAACAAATAAAGTTATCGGACCTGCAACTTTGTGTTCTTTTAATGCAGCACCTTTTTTTAATGATGTCAACACAACACGAAGGTTTGGATTTTTTTGCAACGTAACTGAATTACGATCTCCTTTCAACCAGAAACTTTCTTTTTTTAATTTTTTGTTCTCTTTGTCTATTGCAAATGATAATAAATTGTCCCTGAGTTTTCTTTCACTCAACTTTGGTCTGGTAAGTTTTTCCATTTCAGCCTCTTTGTTTTAAGATGATAAAATAATTTTTGAACAGAATTATAAATAGAGTATTAATAAACAGCTTGATAACTTCTTATTAAATTTTGTGTAATTATTTTAAATGAAGTTTTTTTTAGCCTGTTAAATGTAAGACTATTGATTACATTAACTCTATCATAAAAATATAAATATAAAAGAAAGCCAGCAACCCGAAAAAGAGAATAAGACAATATGACTAATGAAAAAATTATTTGATACTATTCGAATTCTTTTTTTTATATAATACAACGTGATGTAACAGGATAAAGTAAAACTTCGCTGATAGTAATCGGATTTATTTTTTTAACCGTATCCAGATTCAGGAATTATGAAAAAACTTGCTGTTTATATTTATGATAACGAAATAAATAAATGGTATAAATATGAAAACTGATAATTATTATATGGATCAATGCGAAAAGATAGGTAAAGCTGCTTCATTAAAAGGAAATCCTGCTGTTGGCGCTTTAATATTAAAAGATGATGAAATAATTTCTGAAGCTGAAGAAGCAAGTAAAAATAAAAATGATATCACTTGTCATGCGGAAATCGAGGCAATACGGATTGCGGTAAGAAAATTAAAATCAGCTGATCTTTCCGGCTGCACAATGTTTTCTACTCACGAACCTTGTATTATGTGTTCTTACGTTATCCGATTTCACAAAATAAAAAAAGTGGTATTTCAACATGCCGTAAATTATCTGGGAGGATTTTCTTCTTCGATGCCACTACTGATTTCAGAAGAAGTACCGGCTCATTGGAGTAAGCCACCAGTTATTGTTCAGTTCAGTAAAGAAAACGAGTGAAACAGGATTTCCAGATTAATGTGAGATATTCTTTTAACGTTTCAAATTATTCTACAATCAATACATTTATTTCGTTTTAACTGCTGTTAACTAATTTAAATTTACTAATCAACTTATGGTGAATAAATGAATTCTAACAAAAATATACAATCAGATAAAGAAAAACTTTTTCATCAGCTTCATCATAATAACAAATTACTCATACTACCAAATATTTGGGATCCTTTAGGTGCAGCTCTGTTAGAAAATACTGGTTATCCTGCTGTGGCAACTTCAAGTTCAGCAATGTCTTTGAGTAATGGCTTTCGTGATGGTGAAAAACTTCCGTTTGTTGAATTGTTAAATATTTTGAAAAGAATAACATCGTGCGTAAAAATACCTGTATCGGCAGATGTTGAAACTGCCTATGCTGCAAACAATTTAATTTTGAAAGAAAACATAAAAAAACTGATTGATACAGGCATCTCCGGAATCAACTTTGAAGACAGTCATCATGATGAAGCAGGAATGATTTCTGTAAAGGAACAATGTGATAAAATTACAATTATTAAAAAAACATCTGAAGAGGCGGGATCACTTCTATTCATTAATGCAAGAATTGATGTATATATTAAAAGCAGACATTTAAGTGCTGAACAAAAACTGGAAGAATCACTTCAAAGAGGCAGAGCATATAAAGATTCTGGTGCTGATGGCATATATCCTATCTTTTTGAAAGACAAAAAACAAATTGAGATCATTGTTAAAGAAATTGGACTGCCGGTAAATGTTATGATGACTCAAGGTGCACCTGATTTTGAAATATTGAAAAATATCGGAGTGGCAAGAGTCAGCCTGGCTTCAGGATTTCTGAGAAGTGCAGTTTATACAATGAAAAATATTGCCGAGAAATTATTGAGAGAAGAAGGAATGACAGAGATAATTTCTAATATGGTTTTATCAGATTATTTGAACAGTTTAATTACAGATAAGAATAGTTGGTAAAAATTTTATTTTGTAATCAGCTATTCTTTTTTGATGGTACTTTATAAATCGCCAGAAATGTTAATACTGCTATAAAAGTCATCACTAAGTAAATATATCCGGTAGAATTGCTGAATGCTTTTTCCAAGAATAATTTCTTAGCTTCGGTAATTCCATCACCTTTTATCGCATTTAAAATATTTACTGCACGTTCTGCAAATTCAGGTGGAGCCTGTTTCATCTGCATCTCAAAAGAATTATTGAAAACTGCACCGAATATAGCCGCTCCTAAACTTTGACCTAGATTTCTGCAAAAAATATTTAATCCTGTTACAACACCGCGCTGGTCCCATCCAACCATTGATTGAATACCAACCAGTGAAGGTGTACTCAATAGCCCAAACCCTGCACCAAGCAATATCTGATCCATAACTACAAGATAAACTGGCTGAGGCCAGGGAATGAATAAAAATCCTAAACAGGCAGCAATAATAAAAACAGTACCAATTAATGAGGTGTTTCTAAAACCGATTTTTAAATATAACTTTCCTGATAATGCTGAAGCAGTAGGCCAACCGATACTTTCACTCGCCAGAACAAAACCAGAAGCAATAATTCCCAGACCAAGAGCCACTTGTGAAAATGTTGGTAAAAAGGTTTCGGGTCCCATCATAACAATACCCATAAATATCATTGCCAGATTTGTGAAGCTGAGAGTACGATTCTTCCACGCCCAAGCTGGCAGTATGGCTTCTTTAGCTTTATTTTCAATTTTTAAAGTGACTAACGAAAGAACCACAATAGCTGCTAACAAAGATAAACTCTGAACGCTTAACCAGGGCCATGCTTGCCCACCTTCAAGTAAATAAATAATAAACAACCCGATCGTCACTAAAATCAAAAATGAACCTTTGAAATCAATTTCCGGTTTTCGAGGTTCAAGTTTTTCTTTAAAGAAGACGATTAAAAATACCATGCTCATTATCCCAATAGGTAAATTGATAATAAATATCCATCTCCAATTAATATATTCAGCTAATGCACCGCCCAATGCAGGACCAATGATAGCGCTGATTCCCCAGATACTGGAAAGTAATCCCTGAATTTTTGCACGCTCCTCTACTGTATAAATATCTCCAGCGATAGTATTTACTGAAGCCATTATACTGCCTGCACCGAGACCTTGTATTCCGCGGAATATGATTAAAGTGATTATATTCCATGAAGCTGCACTTGCTGCTGAGCCAATTAAAAAAATGGTAACTCCGGTAAGCAGAATTTTTTTTCGACCAAAAATATCAGCGAGTTTTCCATACAATGGTATGGTCACAGTTTGTGATAATAAGTAAATTGAAAAAACCCACGAAAATCTTTTGAACCCGCCGAGGTCCATAACTATCTGTGGAATTACAGTTGAAACTATGGTGGTATCCATTGCTGCCAGCATCATTGTCATCATAAGGGCTGACAATATATAACTTTTTTTCAGTGGAATTTCGTCTTGCATCTGGGACGTGATTTGTCTTTATAAAATATTTTTGATGATTTATGCAATTTAAAAATTGATTAAATAATGCAATAGTGAAATGGTTAGTATTGTTATCAATATTAAACGCAAAATAAATATTTAACTCAACGATAAAAAGAAAAAAAGAGATAATTCTTGACAAAAGTCAAATTCATTTTAAATGTTTGTGAACATATTGCAATAGTGATTAAAATATTTTTTACAGTGTAATAACTTTTAATCATTATGTAATTTTATTAAAAAGAAAAAGGAGAATAACATTGGATAATAATTTATTCCCAATGGCAACATTTGAGCTTACGGAAAAAAAAGCTGCACTTACTCCGAAGAATATTGATGCATGGCGGAATTTCAGTAAAACTATTTTCGAAGCAGGCGCGTTGGATGAAAAAACGAAACAACTCATTGCAGTAGCTGTTGCTCATGTTACACAATGCCCTTATTGCATTCGTTCTCATACACATCAGGCACTCAGGAAAGGTGCCGCTCAATCTGAAATTATGGAAGCTATATGGGTGGCTGCAGAGATGCGTGCAGGTGCTGCTTATGCTCATGCGAACATAGCAATGGATGAAATGGAAAAACACAATCAAAAAATAAATCGATCTGTTTAATTAAAGAAATATTTAAACTGATCGAAAGGAGAAATATTATCATGGAAAAGCAAAGATTTGATTATTCTAAAAAAACTCCCGAAGCAATTAAAGGACTTATGGAGATGGAAAAATATGTGGCTGAATCAGGATTAGACAGAACTATATATGAATTGGTGAAATATCGGGCTTCACAAATTAACGGTTGTGTTTATTGTATGGATATGCATACAAAGGATGCACGAGCTGCCGGCGAAACAGAACAACGTTTATACGTTCTTTCTGGATGGAAAGAAGCGCCGTTCTATACCGAACGTGAACGTGCGGCTTTAGCCTGGACCGAAGCGTTGACACTGATTTCTGAAAATGATATACCGGAATCACTGTATAATTTAGTTCATCAACACTTTGACGAAAAACAATTGATGGCACTTACTATAGCAATTATAGCAATTAACGGTTGGAACAGGTTATCTATTCCTTTTAAAACACCCGCTGGTTCCTATGTTCCTGGAAAATGGGATAAAAAGTAATTTTGGATATTGATTCAAAAGTAGCAATTGTTACTGGAGCGAGCAGAGGTTTAGGTGCTGCATTTTCTAAAGCGCTGATTGATGAACATGCGTTGTTCGTTTATGGTATAGCACGACATACCGCAGATTTATTTTCTTTGCAAAAAGATTTGGGAAGCCGTTTTATTCCTGTTCAATTGGATATATGTCATCAGGATGAAGTTAAGATGTGGATAGCAAATACTTTTTCGGATAAATTGCTGCCCGATATTTTAATTAATAATGCAGGAATAGGATATTTCAGACGAATTGATGAAATGTCCACAGAAGAATGGTCTGCAATGATAAACACAAATCTGAATGGTTTGTATTATATCACTTCTGAGATTGTGAAATTAATGCTAAAGAAAAAGGATAGCTCACATATTATAAATATTGGATCGATTTTAGGAACAACTGCCAGGTCTGAAGCTACAGCTTATTGTGCAACTAAGTATGGTGTTAACGGTTTCAGTGAAGCACTTTTCAAAGAATTGCGAGGCGATAATATCAAAGTAACCTGTATAAATCCAGGTTCTGTTGAAACTGATTTTTTTAAAAATTCCGGAACGGAAGCTCATAATAATATTCTGCAGCCAAAAGACATTGCAAATACTTTAATTCATGTTTTAAAAACTCCGGACAATATGCTGATTAACGAATTGACAATCCGTCCGTTAAATCCCAAAGCACCTGTTCCGGTAAAATAAAAACTATTTTAAATATTAAGTTTTGATTTTGCTTCAACTTATACTTTTAATAGTGCTGAGAAAAACTTAACAACAAATTTTTTAACAGACTTGTTATACAATCAATTACAATGTATAAAAGTTAAAATAAATTTATATCTGCTACCATACTTCATCGTAGCTTGAAAAAAACTGTATATTTTTTTAAATAAAAAATTTCGAGGATTATTGAATGAACACTGATTACTACCCCGCCGAACCCTATCGTATAAAAACTGTAGAAACTTTAAAAATGAATACGAGAACCGAGAGAGAAAAATTAATTAATGACGCCGGTTACAATACTTTTTTACTTAACTCCGAAGATGTGTACATTGATTTGCTGACAGACAGCGGTACTAATGCAATGAGCGATCGTCAATGGTCAGGTATGATGCTGGGCGACGAGGCATATGCAGGCAGTAAAAACTTTTTCCACTTAAAAGAGACAGTGAATGAAATTTTCGGATTCGATCATATTATTCCCACTCATCAGGGAAGAGGTGCTGAAAATATTCTTTCTCAAATAGCTATAAAACCTGGACAGTATGTTCCAGGGAACATGTATTTTACAACCACCCGATACCATCAGGAACGTAATGGCGGTAATTTCATTGATATCATTATTGATGAAGCACATGATGCAACGCTCAATGTTCCTTTCAAAGGTAATGTTGATCTGAACAAACTGCAAAGACTGATTAATGAAAAGGGAGCGGAAAACATTGCATACGTTTGCCTGGCAATAACCGTAAACTTAGCCGGTGGTCAGCCTGTCTCGATGAAAAATATGCGTGAAGTTCGTGAGCTTACAAATAAATATGGTATAAAAGTATTTTACGATGCTACTCGCTGTGTAGAGAATGCATACTTTATTAAAGAGCAGGAAGAGGGTTTTGCCAATAAAAGCATACAGGAAATTGTCTTTGAAACATTCAGCTATGCAGATGGATGCACAATGAGCGGAAAGAAAGACTGCCTGGTAAACATTGGTGGATTTTTATGTGTAAACGATGAACAACTTTTTAATGATGCTAAAGAATTAGTAGTGGTTTATGAAGGTATGCCTTCTTATGGCGGATTGACAGGACGGGATATGGAAGCCATGGCAATCGGTTTGCGTGAAGCGATGCAGTTTGAATATATTGAACATCGCATAAAACAAGTCCGATATCTCGGCAACCTGTTGCTCGAAGCTGGAGTTCCGATTATTGAACCGATTGGCGGGCATGCTATATTTTTAGATGCACGTCGTTTTTGTTCTCATCTTTCACAGGATCAGTTTCCGGCACAAAGTCTTGCTGCTACACTTTATCTATACTCAGGTGTACGCAGCATGGAAAGAGGTATTGTATCAGCAGGACGTAACAAAATAACAGGTGAAAATCACAAACCGAAACTCGAAACAGTGCGGTTAACCATTCCAAGACGTGTTTATTCTTATCGGCAGATGGATTATGTTGCGAATGCCGTTAAACATTTGTACAGTGAGAGGGATCAAATTAAAGGATTGAAATTTGTTTATGAACCGAAACAATTGCGATTCTTTACTGCAAGGTTCACTGAGATATAATAATACTAATAGACTTCTGAAAAATTTCTAATTTGCATATTGAACGACCTGCCTGCTGGCAAGACAGGAGTGAAATATCTTGTTATTAAATTGAAAATAGTAACACATCGATAATAATTCAGAAGTCTCACTAAATAACTTTTAAGTTATCTGAATTTTAAGGCAATTAACTTAGTTGGAATTCAATTAGCTGGAATTTTTACTTTTGACTACTTTATTCTCTTAATAATTAAAACAATCCAGGTTGAGAAAACAAATGGAGCAGTTAATGTAATTATTCCTTGAGCTGCTAAACTGATTTGAATTACAACAGATAAAAAAATAGTAAAAGAAATCCATACAAAATCACTTCGTTTTGATCCGGCTAATGCAATTGCGCAAAGAATACCATTATAACCCATCAGCCCGGAATTCAAAGTGGAAAAAGGTATTGAGAATAACCAACCGATTGGAACTCCTAATAAAGAAGCATACAACGAATAGAAGGCGTCACGACGTGAATTTACTAAAATGGCAAATAGAAATATTGCGCCAGTAATAATATTCTCCTGAAACATTACCTGACCAAAACCATTGAACAACGCATAGAAAATATTTAAATCTGCTGATGAGGCTGATGAACCTGACAGTAACTTCTGATCAAAGATAAAAAGTAATAAACTGATAATCACCCAGGTTACAATAACAAACGGTGAAGTAAAGGCAGGAATAAATTTTTTGAGTATGCTCATTAGGATGGTTGAAGCTGCGGCACCGATAATTAATGCTAATAAAGTAAATGCATTCATTTCAAAAAAGAATAATAAAGCAATTCCAACCAAAGCTCCATTAAAACCATATAGTCCGTTTTTTATGTCCTCATTAGAATACTTTAAAGCCCAGGCTGTTACAGTACTTACTATTGTTCCAGCTAAAGCAGCAATCCCTAAAAGCCAGGAGTTATAAAAGATTCCAATTAAAAATAATAATCCTGTAATTGCATTCGCTTGCAGCATTACTTGTCCCAAGCCCATCAGAATAATATTAATGAGTGGAACTCTGTTTTCTAAAAATTCATTGAGCGTGTTTAGTTTTATCAAGGACTGGTCTTTCAAATTATTTGCTAAGAGAACTGTTGAGTTTCTTGTTATAAACTTTTATAGTAATGGATATTCTTAAGTGTAGCCTAACTATTCCAGCATTGACAATGGAATTAGATTTATTATACTCTAAAAGTTATAAAAGCTCAATCTCAATTCTACATTCTTTCCGGTGCAGATACTCTAAGAATAATCAATCCGTTTTTAATTATTGTTTTAGCTGCAACTGCCAGAGCAAGGCGGGCTTCGGCTATTTTTTTTTCACTTCCCAAAATTCTCCTGAATGTATAAAACTTATGAAACGCAGAAGCAAGTTCTTCAAGATACGCGCAGATTCTCTGTGGTTCACAATTTTCAGCACTATATAGAACTTCTTCTTCAAACTTGTGAAGCTTTTTGAGCAGCGCTTGTTCCTCTTCTTCAACGAGTAAATTCAAATTATCCATAGATGATTTTATGTTTTCTGATTCAACCGTCCGTATTATTGAACAAATTCGTGCGTGTGCATATTGAAGATAGAAAACAGGATTTTCATCGCTCTGTTTCTTTGCCAGATCAATGTCAAAGTTCATATGAGAAGAAATGCTTCTCATATTAAAAAAATATCTCACAACATCTTTGCCTACTTCTTCTGTTAGTTCATCAAGTGTGATGTAGTTTGCTTTTCTTGTTGACATCTTCACAACTTCTCTATCTTTAAGTATCGTAACAAATTGATGAATCAAAACTTTCGTCTTAGTTACATCATAGCCTAAAGATTTTACCCCAGCCATAACATCAGGATAAGTTGCATTGTGATCTGACCCAAACACATCAACCATCAAATCATAACCACGTTTATACTTTACAAGGTGGTAAGCAATATCAGGAAGACGATAAGTTGGCTCGCCTGTATTTTTTACTATGACTTTATCTTCACCACCAGTCAGCAGAGAAAGTTTTAACCAAGTTGCTCCATCTTTTTCATAAGAAAGATTCAATTCATCAAATTTTTGCAGAAGGTTTGCAATTTTTCCGTCATCGTAAAGTGATTTTTCGTTGAAGAATATTTTATGATGTATATCAATATTTAATAAAGTTTTCTTAATATCATTAAAAATTTCTGACTCGGCTGCCTCTTTAAATTTACCTTCCGGCGATTCATCAATAAGCATATTGCCAAATTTATCTTTGAGTTTCTTGGCAATATCAATAATGTATTCACCTTGATAATAATCTTCAGGGAAATCTGTTTGCTGACCAACAAGATTCAGATATCTTATCCTGACTGAGTCACCAAGAACACGCATCTGTCTTCCGGCATTATTGAAATAATATTCTCTGTCAACTTCATAACCTATCCATTCAAGAAGATTTGCGACTGTATCACCAATAACTGCACCTCTTCCGTGTCCTACTGTTAAAGGTCCTGTTGGATTAGCAGAAACAAACTCCACATTTGCTTTCTTACCTGAATATTTTTTTGATTTGCCATAATCATCACCGGTATTATTAATTTCCTTAATAATATTTGAAACAAAGGAAGGAGTAAAATGAAAATTGATAAATCCAGGTTTGGCAATTTCCACATTTTTTATTACTTGCACATCGATAGATAAGTTTGACAAAATCTCGGCAGCAATATCCATGGGATTTTTCTTTAATTTTTTTGATAGAATCATCGCTGCATTTGATGATAAATCTCCGTGTGCTTCTATTTTGGGAATATCAAATGATAGTTCCAGATCTGACAGGTATGGAAGCCGTTGTACAGCATCAGTGAAAATTTTATTTAAATATTTTTTCAATGAAAATGAAAATAAGTGATTGAATTTTGATAAGTAAACTTATAAAAGAAGTTTAACGGAAAAAATCATACGCTTTAAATAATATCAACGCTTTGCTGATACAACTTTCTTTTCAGCTGTGTCCTTCATCATCTCAGAGGGTGCATCTCCCCAAAGTTTTTCGAGATTGTAGAAATCCCGTGCATCTTTTTTGAAAATATGAACGACTACATCCACATAATCCAGTAATACCCAGCTAAGCGCTTTAAGTCCTTCTCTATGCCAGCATCTGATTCCTTCATCGGAGAGTGCTTTATCTACCTGATCAGCGATAGCTTTAACCTGAACATCTGAATCAGCAGAACAAATCACAAAGTAATCTGTAAAAGTAACAAGATTCCTTAAATCAACTTTTAGAACATTAAAGCCTTTCTTTGTAAAAATAATTTCTGCGATGTGATTAGCTAATTCTGTTGAGTTCAAAGTTACCTCTGATTTATTGGTTTTAAATTTCTGTAATCTTTCCCGAGAATGAAAGTAACATCGAGCAAATAATCCGGATTGGTTTGTTGAATTATATTACTATGATCAAGTCCAACAATGGCAGCCACTTTTTCAGCATATTTAATTTTATCATTTCTGCAGATGATAATACTGTTTTCAATTTCAAACGAACGGTAGTTCCCGAGATTGACAACATCAACTTTATGTGCTCTTAAATATTCGGTTATTTTTTGTGCCACATCTGTTACTCCGCATCCGTTCAAAACTTCAGCCTGTATTTTTACTTTTGTACTGTCAATTAAAAGTTCATCATCAGAGTTAAAATACCTTGCTGAAACAGAATTAATAACCGAATAAGCTAAAACAGAATTAATTAAAATCAGGACAAGAATTGAAATATTAAGGATAAGGTTTTTAGATTGGTTTACTTTTAAAGTACTGGTTGAAATTTTATTTCTCCGGTTATCCAAGAACAATCTAAATTTTATTTCACTTCAAACGGTGATGTTGTTTGATAACCATTTATCCCCGAATTGAAATTGAACGGATCCCCATAACCATAAAACGGATGATAATAACCGTATCCAAATGGCATACTTCTGTATTGCAAATGAACTGAAAAATTATTCCACGGATGATAATTTAACGCTGCATTGCTGATATATATTCCGGAAACATCTTTCTGGAACTGATCTCCGAAAGTACTATAGGGTGAATACAAAACTGAAACATCCAGTTGAACATTGAGATTGTTCATTAACCTGTAAAACATACTGTTCGTATAACTTGTTAATGACATTGCCTGTCCTGCAAATGTAGTATAGTTTAAACTGAATGAATGGCGCATAATAAAATCATCCGAGTTCAAAAAACCAAACAGTGCATTTGAATTTTCTGATACAATTCCTTCCTTTACACTTTTTGGTTCAATGCCTGTATCCCTGAATTGTGCAAAAGCATTTGCAGCGAATAGAAGAAAACCTATAATTAAAAAACTTTTCACTTCATCACCAAAATTTTAATTCAATTTTATACAAATAAATCACAAAAAGCAACTTACTACTTGTGGTCAATTCACTAAAGTATCTTTGTTATATTATTATTCTTATCCACCAAAACGATCTTTGGCATATAGTTCTTTATGCTTTCTTCAGGAATGCTAACATAACTGACTATAATTATTTCATCACCAACTGCACCGAATCTCGCAGCAGGTCCATTTAGACAAATTGTACCACTACCAGCCGGACCTTCGATCGTATATGTATCAAGACGTGTTCCATTATTAAAATTTAAAACCTGAACTTTTTCATAGCGTACAATATTGGCAGCTTCCAATAAATTTTTATCTACAGTGATACTTCCTTCATAATACAATTCAGCCTGTGTAACAGTTACACGGTGGATTTTGGATTTTAACATTTCTCTTTGCAATAAAACTTTTTCCTTTAATTTTGTGCTGTCAAATATACCTAATGACAATTCTTAGATTCAAGGCATCAATTTAAGTTTAGAATGATTCAATTATTAAATATAAGCCAACAAATACACAGGATAACTTGAAAATACTTGTAATTGATAATTTCGACTCGTTTACTTTTAATCTTGTTCAACTGCTCGGGAAATACAGAAGTAAGTTGCTGGTTGTCATGAATGATGATAAAATAAATTCAATCAGGGCATTTCAGCCTGACAAAATCCTCATTTCACCCGGACCGGGACGACCTGAAAATTCAGCTTTAACTCTCGAAGCTATTAAAGAATTTGGTAATTCAATTCCAATACTTGGTGTTTGTCTCGGTATGCAGGCAATTTGTTATTTGTTCGGTGCTGAAATTGTTAAAGCTGAAAATATTTATCACGGGAAAACTTCTGCAATAATCCACGACAACAAAACCATTTTCAACAACCTGCCACAGCACTTCGACGCAATGAGATATCATTCTCTGATTGTAAAAGAGAATACTATCTCAGATGAAATTGAAGTATCAGCTAAAGCGGTTTCCGGTGAAGTTATGGGAATTCGTCATAAGATTTATTCGCTTGAAGGAATACAATTCCATCCTGAATCAATACTTACACCAACTGGTAAAAAGCTAATAAAAAACTGGCTGAATCTTGACTAACTTTTTACTTCGACAATCATCTCGATCTCCACTGCAGAGTTCAGAGGCAGTTCACTTACACCAACTGCGCTTCGAACGTGTTTTCCTGCTTCACCAAATATTTCACCAATAAATTCTGATGCACCGTTTGCAACTTTTGGCTGTGCAGTAAATCCTTCCGCGCTGGCTATAAAAACTGTTAACTTCAGTACTCTTTTGATTTTATCAAGATTTCCAATTACACTCTTCACAGCACTCAGACAATTGATTGCACAAAGTTTCGCCGCATCTCTTCCTTCGTCTTCTGTTAAATCTCTCCCGACTTTTCCATGGAATTTTACTGCACCGTTGGCAATAGGCACTTGTCCCGAAGTCATCACGAGATTTCCGACCTGCATTGCCGGAATATATGCAGCAAGTGGTTTAACTGGATCTGGAATAGTAATTCCAAGCTGTTTAATTTTTTCTTCGAACATAATATCCTCGATTTCTACTCAGAGAGTTTTATTTTGATTAAATTTGAATTGATTTCTAACAAGTATTTAAGAAGAAATAGTACAATAAGGAATTATCAAATGACTGGTAACAAATTTAACGAATTCGTTGAGATAGTTAAAAGATTAAGAAAAGAATGTCCGTGGGATCGCGAACAAACAAATGATTCAATCAAAGCAGCAACTATCGAAGAAGCTTATGAAGTAGTTGAAGCAATTGACAAACATAATTTTGATGAACTCAAAAAAGAACTCGGTGATTTACTGCTCCATGTTGTTTTCCATACCATTATCGCTTCAGAAAAAAATAATATATCAATAGATGATGTAATTGATTCAATCACAAAAAAATTGATTCGAAGACATCCACATGTTTTCGGCGATGTAAAGGTTTCGGGAGCTGACGAAGTTAAAAAGAATTGGGAAGAAATTAAACTTGAAGAAGGACGTGATTCAGTTTTGGAAGGTGTACCCGAAATGCTTCCTGCATTGCAGAGAGCTCACAGACTTCAGGAGAAAGCTGCAAAAGTAGGTTTTGATTGGGAGAAAAAAGAAGACGTTTGGAAAAAAGTAATTGAAGAAATTGAAGAGATGCATGAAGTAGAAAAGCTCAAAAATCAAAATTCAAATCTCAAAAGCGATGCGGAGTTTCATAATAAATTAGAAGATGAAATTGGTGATGTTTTTTTTGCTTTAGTAAATTACGCACGATTTTTAGAAATAAATCCTGAAAATGCTCTGAGAAGAACAAATTCCAAATTCATTAAAAGATTTAATTATATCGAAGAAAAAATAAAAACTTCAGGAAGAAAACTATTTGAATCAAATCTTAAAGAAATGGATTTTTATTGGGAAGAAAGTAAAAAAATAATTTAGCTGCCGTTTTTATTATTATTAAACTTCTCGTACGCATCAATAATATCCTTCACAAGTTTATGTCTAACGACATCACTCTTATCAAAATATACAAAGGCAACTCCTTCAACATTCGACAAAATTTCTTTTGCCTGGATTAATCCACTTGCCTGTTTAGCGGGAAGATCAATTTGCGTTATGTCACCAGTTATAATCGATTTTGAATTGCCTCCCAGTCGCGTTAAAAACATTTTCATCTGCATAGTTGTAGAGTTCTGAGCCTCATCAAGGATCACATACGCATTATTCAAAGTTCTTCCACGCATATATGCAAGCGGAACTATTTCGATAATTCTTTTTTCAATGTAGTTTTTTAATTTTTCTGATGGTATCATATCATCAAGTGCATCATAAAGTGGTCGAAGATATGGATCTATTTTTTCACGAAAATCACCTGGCAGAAATCCGAGGCTTTCTCCAGCTTCCACAGCCGGTCTTGCAAGAATTAATTTTTTAACCAACCCGCGTTTTAACGCAGAGACAGCAATCGCCACAGCAAGATAAGTTTTTCCTGTTCCGGCAGGACCAATCGCAAAGCAAATATCATTCTTACGAGCAAGGTTTATATAATTAATCTGTCCGGGAGTTCTCGCCTTAATGACATCCTTTTTTGTGTAAAGAACTATTGAATCAAATTCTTCTTCATTGACAATTTCTTTGCCTTCTATAGTTAGATCGAGAATAGTATTTACGTCATTAGTTCCCAAACGTCCGCTCGTATTAAGAACGTATGTCATTTCCTTCAGAACTTTTTCTATAATTTCAACTTCTTCAATAACACCTTTCAGAATTACATTATCTCCTCTTACAGTTATTGAAGTATTAAACCTATCCTCAAGTATTCTAAGATTTGAATCGTTGAACCCGAGAAAATCGAGCATATTAACATTTTCTATAATTATTTTCTTTTCGATGGCTGTCATAAAACTCTTTAAATGAAAAAACCCTCATCCGGTAAATGGACAAGGGTTTTTCCGAAATAATATAATTTGAACAACAAACTAAATTAAATTATTGAACCGGAGCTGGTTTGTAATTAGCTCTCAATTTTTCATACTTATCTTTCTCTTCCTGAGTCAGCGGTGGAATTGAAAACTGTTGATTAGGATAGATCAGATCCGGATTCTTAATTTTCTCTCTGTTGGCTTTGTAGATAACCGGCCATGCAAAACCGTTTCCGTAATGCTCTTTCTTCTTGGCAATATTCCAGAGACAGTCGCCTTTAACAACATTATAAGAAATTACCGGAGGAGCATCAATCCATTCGTCAAGAGCTTTTTGCATCTTGTTATGAACTTTATCGAAAAATTCAGGTAATGCACTTATTTTGTTCATCTTCAAAGCATTCAGATCAGCTTGTCTGTCAGCTTTTGGTGATTCTTTTCTTTTAATCTTACCATCAAGTTCATTAACAGCATTTCTGAAATTATCCACATCACTTCTTGTAGCACCAACAAGTGCATAAAGTTCGTCGATACACTGTTCTGGATCCTGAAGGCCAGCTTTTACAGTATTGAGATTCTCAATATCCTTCTGAAGGGTTGCAATCTCAGATGTTAAAGCTTGTTTCTGACCGGTAAGCCTGGTCATTTCGGCTTCCCATTCTTCTTCAGTCATCTCTGTTTCCTGCGCAAAGGAAGAAAGAGATAACAGGAAAGAAAGGGAAATGATAGCAACTAAAATTTTTGCAAGTTTCATTTTTTTCTCCATTTTAATTTTGTTATAAAATTCCTGTTAATAATTACTTAGGCAATTTTTCAAGGTTTGCCTTAGTTTCTTCCTTTTGCTTGTTGCATTCAGCCAGTTTGCGATTGATGGTCTGAATCTCTGTTTCGAGTTGGGCTTTTTGATCTCTCAGACTGTTGGCTTCTGATTCGAGTGATTTTACTTCATCACGCAATGCATTAAGTTCAGCAATCTGAGCTTCACTTAAACCACCGCAACCAGCAATCAGTGCCATACTGACAAACAGAACAGCAGCGAGGACGGGAGTCCTGAAATTTTTAAGTAGGCTCATATGAAACCTCCGATTATTTATGAATAATAAATTGATTGATTAGAAATAAGCAAAAATTAACTACAGTTAATTTACAAAGTAGTAAATATTTAGGGTAGTTATATAACCAAAGATGGTAAAATATTCAAGGATAATTTGTTTTTTATTTTAAAAAAGACGTTTTTCAACAAAACTTGTATAAGTCTCTCCTGCAATAATTACATGGTCAAACACCGGAATTTCAAGAATCTTACCTGTTTCAACAAGTTTTTTTGTTATTCTTATATCCTCATTACTTGGTTCCGGATTACCACTGGGGTGATTATGAATCAGAATTATGCTGGCTGAATTATTATCTATTGCAACTTTAAATACTTCACGCGGATGTACAACACTCGAATTCAAATTACCAACTGAAATCGTTTCGTATTTACTGACTTTGTTGGCAGAATTTAAACAAACAACTATAAATTGTTCTTTAACTTCATCCCGCAGAACAGGAATAAAAAATTCAGCAACTTCCTGCGGCGAGGTTATTTTTTTATTTATGATCAATTTTGGCTGAGTCAATATTCTTCTGCTCAATTCAAACGCAGCAGCAAGAGTTGCAGCTTTATCTTTACCAATTCCGCTTACTTTTGTAAGCGATAAAACTGAACGCGTTGCAAGAAGAGCCAAATTTCTTTCTTTATTAATAAGTTCACGCGCAATTTCAATTACTGACTTGCCTTTTTTTCCGGTTCTAAGTAAAATAGCAATCAATTCAGCATCAGAAAGATTGTGCGCACCTCTTAACAATAACTTTTCTCTTGGTCGATCATCATGAGGAAGTTCTTTTACGGTCAGCTTTTTATCATTTTCTCCCTTCATTACTGGCTCAGTTTGAATTTATCAACTAATTCAAAGACGCTATCTTTAAATCGAATAATATTAAGGAACCTGTTTACTCTTCTTTCATCAAAAGAAATATTATTCTGCATACCCCTGCTAACCATACCTGATAACATTTTTTCTGTAAGACTTTTTCTATCATGGCTGCTGTTTCTAAATGCAGTGAGCAGGAATTTTGCTGCATCGTATCCATATAATGTATTACGATTTACATCTTTCCCGGTTACAGAAATAAACTGATCGCTAAAATGCTGATAAGTTTCTGAACTATAGTCAACAAAGTAATCAGATTCAAAAATAATATTATTACTTATCTCAGGTGCAGTTTCAAAACCTTTTGCGGTGAACCAATCCTGATTACCAAATAACGGTATTTTAACATTATATTTAACCATTTCAGACAATATTAAAGGAGTTACAGAATTATCTGAAAACGGAATATATATCCCTTCAACAATCATTGAATCGCTGTAAATTTTTGAAATCGGGATGCTGAAGTCAGAAATATCACTACCGAATGATTCTTTTCGGATAATTCTTCCACCAAGTTTTTCAAATTCCCCAATGAATGATGAAGCAAGAATTGGTGCGTAGCTGTCAATGGAATTCAGTACTGAAATGTTTCTTTTATTTTCGACGTAGTAGATATATTGTGCCATAACTTTACCTCTGACGGAAAATGATGGATTTGCCTGGAAGAAATTATGGCTTATGCTGGTTAAATCATCATCTGTCGCTGTAGGTGAAATAATTGGTATATCGTAATCATCAAACTCATCAAGAGCTATTCGCACTTCATTGCTAAAGATAGGACCAATAACAGCAACAAGTGAATTTAATTCAACAAACTCATCTCGTACATTTTTGATTTGTTGAATATCTTTTTTTGTATCACGAATCAGTAATCCAATCTTTTCTTCTCTTGATTTATTGAATTCATCAACTGCGAACTTAATTCCTTCAAGAATTTCTGCTGCAGGTTGTGATTTGTATTCACCCTGCTCATTAATATCAAGTGGAAGCATCACACCTATCACAGCAGTCATTGGTAAAAAACTTTCTGTTTCATTTTCTGATAACCGTTGAGCTTCGTTGTAATCAATTGACTGAGAATAATTCTCTACTATCTCTTTCAATGTATTTTTTGCGCTATAAGCATTTCCGTTTCTGAGATAGTACTTTGCCTTTTGAAGTAAAACAAATGCTTTAATCTTATCACTGCTGTATGAAGAATTTATCCGATCTAACTGAATGTCATTCAGATATTTTGCTGCGATACCTTCTCCGGTTTTTCTTGCGTTTTGTTCATAGGAAGAAGATGTTGTGTTATCTATTATATTTAATATTTCCTTAAATGCATTGTAATAGTTAGCGATTTCCAGAAAGTACTTAGTTAACAACATCCTGAATTCATCAACATATAAACTAGTTGGATAATTTTGCAGGAATCGATCCGCAGTATATTTAAACTGATTGAATTGCTTCAGTTCAAGATGAATTTTAGCAATGAAAAATTCAGATACAGTTGTTTTTGAATTGTACTTATAATCAGATAAAATTTGATTAAATCCAACCAGGGCTTCTTCATACCTTGCTGAATCAAATAATGCTAATGAATTGTTGAATTTGATTTGGATTTGTTCCTGTTCCGATTGAGTTAAACCATTGCTATAAAAAACAAGTAGTAACAATCCTGTTAATAAAAGTATATTTGAATAATTAAATGACATCAGTTCCAATCTCTTTGATTAAAAAAATATTATTCCCATTCAATCGTTGCCGGTGGTTTAGAACTTATATCATAAACAACGCGGTTTATACCTTTTACTTTATTTATTATTTTATTCGAAACAGAAGCAAGGAATTCAGGATCGAATGCAAACCAATCGGCGGTCATTCCATCAACTGAGGTTACTGCACGCAATGAAAGAACATATTCATAAGTTCTTGCGTCACCCATAACTCCAACCGAACTTACCGGAAGTAAAACAGTGAATGCTTGCCAGATGCTGTTATATAATCCAGCTTCTTTAATTGACGTGATGAAAATATCATCTGCTTCTCTGATAATTTCAAGTTTTTCATTTGTGATTTCACCTAATATTCTGACTGCAAGACCGGGTCCGGGAAACGGATGACGATTAATTAATTCAGGTGGAATATTAAGGCTCCTGCCTACATTTCTTACTTCATCTTTAAACAATTCACGAAATGGTTCGATTAATTTCAGATGCATTTTTTCTGGTAGTCCACCAACATTATGATGGCTTTTTATTGTTGCTGATGCTCCTTTCACAGAAACAGATTCAATTACATCCGGATAAAGAGTACCCTGAACGAGATACTTTGCATCTTTAATTTTAGCTGCTTCATCTTCAAAGACATCGATAAATGTTTTTCCGATTATTTTGCGTTTCTTTTCAGGATCAGAAATACCTTTAAGATTTTTCAGGAACTTCTTCGAAGCATCTACATGTATATGATTAAGTTTAAGTTTCTCATCAAGTAATCTTCCTATCTTATCACTTTCATTTTTACGCATCAAGCCATTATCAATATGTATGCAGATTAAATTTTCGCCGATTGCTTTGCCAACTAATACTGCTGCAGTTGTAGAATCAACACCACCGCTGAGCGCACATATTGCTTTCGAGTTCCCAACCGTTGATTTAATTTTTTCCAGTTGTTCTTCAATAAAATTCTGAGGCGTCCAGTCTCCTTTGCACTTACATATATCAAAAAGGAAGTTGTTAATAATTTTTTCTCCTTTTTCAGTATGAACAACTTCCGGATGAAACTGAAGTCCGTAAAATCTTTTTGAAGGATTTGATATTGCGCAAATCGGAGAATGATCTGACTCACCTATAATTTTAAAACCTTTTGGCAGCTCGGTTAAATAATCCCCATGGCTCATCCAGACAATTGAAGCATCCTCAACTCCATGCAATATATCAGTATTATCAGTTATTCTTAAAATCGATTTACCATATTCACGATCGACAGCAGGTTCAACTTTTCCGCCAAAGTTTTTACATATTAATTGCAAACCATAACAAAGACCAAGAAATGGAACTTTCAGATTGAATATTTGAGGATCAATATCAGGTGCAGAATCATCATAAACGCTCATTGGACCGCCGGAAAGAATTATTCCCTTTGGATTAAGCTCCAGAATTTGTTGGAAGGAAATAGTATGAGGATGAATTTCTGAGTAAACTTTTACTTCTCTGACTCTGCGTGCAATAAGCTGGGTATATTGAGAGCCAAAGTCGATAATTAAAATTAAGTCTCGCTGTTTCATTAACATTAAAATAAATATTTTATTAAAAATAAAAACCCGCTATCAACGGGTTTATAAAAATATATTTTAACCACAGTTTAACCGGGTTTACTGACCTATCAAAGCTTTGTACGAAGCTGCATCAAGTAAATCATTGATCTCTGACGGATTAGCAATTTCTGCTTTAATCATCCAGCCTTCACCATACGGATCGGAATTCACGAGTTCCGGTGAATCTGATAATGTTTTATTAATCTCGATTATCTTACCACTGAAAGGAGCTAAAATATCGCTGACCGTTTTCACCGCTTCAATCGTTCCAATTGAATTGCCTTTTGTGATTTCCTTTAAATCTGAATCAATGTCTAAAAAAACTACATCACCAAGTTCGCCCTGAGCATAATCAGTTACTCCAATTATGCCAATATTTCCTTCAACGCGAACCCATTCATGATCATTAGTATATTTTACATTATCTGGTATTTTCATTTTTCCCTCTGACTAAATTTTATGAATATTAAGAATGTTAAAATTTTTCTAAAAAACTTGTATCAAAATTACCACTTATGAATCTTGGATCCTCCAGAACTTTCAAATGGAAAGGAACTGTTGTTTTTACACCTTCAACGATAAATTCACTTAGCGCTCGTTTACCGCGCATAATCGCACGCTCTCTATCCGTACCCCAAACAATTAGTTTTGCCATCAATGAATCATAATATGGCGGAATAGAGTACGATTGATAAATATGCGAGTCAACTCTTACACCGAATCCACCGGGAAAATGTAACGAAGTAATTTTTCCAGGTGAAGGTCTGAAATTATTTTCTGGATCCTCTGCGTTTATTCTGAATTCAATTGCATGTCCGTGAGGCTTTTTAGGTTTTGATGCTATCTTTTCACCAGCGGCAACGAGGATTTGCTGTCTAACAAGCTCGACATCATAAATAAGTTCTGTAACAGGGTGTTCAACCTGAATCCTGGTATTCATCTCCATGAAATAAAAGTTTTTATGTTTATCGAGCAAAAATTCTATCGTTCCAGCACCTTCGTAATTTACTGATTGTGCACCTCTTATTGCTGCTTCCCCCATTTTATTTCTAAGTTCGTCATCAACTGCAGGTGAAGGTGATTCCTCAATCAACTTTTGATGTCTTCTTTGAATTGAACAATCCCTCTCTCCATAATGGTAAACATTTCCATGCTGATCACCTAAAATCTGAATTTCTATATGCCGGGGATTTTCTATATACTTTTCAATGTAAACATCACCATTAGCAAATGCTGCTTCTGCTTCGGTTCTTGCAGTCTGAAAAGCTTTTTGAAATTCATCTTCATCCCAGACTATTCTCATTCCTTTTCCGCCACCGCCGGCTGATGCTTTGATGATAACCGGGAATCCAATTTCTTTGGCGAGAATTTTTGCCTGATCCACATTTTCAACAATTCCATCACTGCCTGGAATTACAGGAACCAAATTTTTTTTCATAGTATCTTTAGCAAAAGCTTTGTCACCCATTGCTCGAATCATTTCAGGAGCCGGACCAATAAATTTTATATTGGATTCCTGGCAAATCTCAGAGAAGTTTGCATTCTCAGCAAGAAATCCATAACCAGGATGAATCGCATCAGCACCAGTAACCTGAGCTGCAGAAATAATTGATGGGATTTTCAGGTAGCTGTCTTTTGCAAAAGGAGGACCAATACAAACAGCTTCATCAGCAAAAGTAACGTGAAGAGAATCTTTATCAGATTCAGAATAGACAGCAACTGTTTTAATCCCCATCTCTTTGCAAGTACGGATTACCCGAAGAGCAATCTCGCCCCGGTTGGCGATTAATATTTTATTAAACAAAATTTATCCTGAATTTTCAATTACTTATGCTAATTCTATTAAAAAAAGCGGCTGATTATATTCTACTGGTTTTCCGTTTTCAACCAATATCTTAACTATTTTTCCGCTCACATCCGACTCGATTTCATTCATAAGCTTCATTGCTTCAACAATGCATAATACGCTTCCGGGTGTAACAACCGATCCAACCTGAACATAAGAATCAGCATCAGGCGCTGGTGCACGGTAAAATGTACCAACAATCGGTGACCTGATTTCGTGCAAATTTTCTGACACAGTTTGTGATTCAATATTTTGTTTTTGAGCTTCAGCAGGAACTGAAGATGGTTGAATAACCGGTTGAGCAGAAGTAAATGGAACATTAGTCTGTGCAATAACCTGAGTATTCCTTTGCTTCTTTGCAATTTTTATTTTCAAATCACCTTCTTCAATTTCCAGATCGGTGATATTGCTGGTATCTACAATTTTAACCAGCTTTTTAACTAAATCAAGATCCATGTTCAGCCTCTGGTTTTAAGATTTAACTCTTTCAGAATATCCACCTGTTCGTGTATCTACTTTAAGTACATCACCTTCATTTATGAACAAGGGAACGTTAATTTGTGCGCCTGTTTCCAACTTTGCAGATTTGAGCGCACCAGTAGCCGTATCGCCTTTAAAGCCGGGTTCGGTTTCCACTACTTTAAGATTTATAAAAATTGGTATGTCAACTGAAATAATATCTGATCCATTAAGTACTACTTCTACTTCTTCGCTTTCTTTGAGGAACTTAACTCCATCACTAAAAAGAATTCTATCAATATTAATCTGCTCATAAGTTTCATTATCCATACAGACTAAAGAATCACCTTCGGAATAAAGATACTGATATTTCCTTCTTTCAACCCGTATGGTTTCAACTTTTTCTCCTGCTCTGAAAGTATTTTCCAGAACTCTTCCGGTTCTCATATTTTTTAGAGTAGAGCGTACGAATGCTCCACCTTTTCCCGGTTTAACGTGCTGGAATTCTACGATAGTGTACAGGTCGTTTTTAAATTTTATTATAAGCCCGTTTTTAAAATCTGATGTATCTGCCATATTCTTTTATGTATGTGAATCCTAAAAAGTTCTTATAATATAATTTGATGAATAGAGAAATCTGACACTTTTAAGTTAATGAAAGATAAATAATAATTCTGATTATTCTGCTAAGAGTATTAATAAATCATTGAAAGATATTTATCAACATCTCTGAACGCTAAAGAAGTTGAATAATCTTCTTTGATTTTACTGAAGACAATTTTTGCATCTTCTTTGTCACCAGCTTTAAGGTAATTAATTCCGGCATTAAGTAAGTAATCCGGATTCTGTGAATTCACATCGGATTTCTTTGATGCTTTAAGGAATAAATCTGCAGCTTTTTGAAATTCATTTTTATTTGCATAGTATCCAGCTTCACCAGCCAGAGCAGTTGCTTTAAAATAATCTATCGACCCATTATAATCAGAATAATACTTGAATGCATCCTCATAATTTCCAAGAAATGCATACGAGTTAGCAAGATATATTTTGGCTGTCTCACCATTTTCTGTCCCATCATATTCATTAACGAGATTTTTTAGACCAATGACATTGGTGCCCTGCTTTCCTTCTATCGCTTCAAGATATGAACCTTGATCATAGATTGACATGATACGGGAGAGTTCTAATCCGGCTTTTTCATTAGTCTGAGATTTTTGATTTAAATAAAAATACACAGCGGCAACAGCAACTACTAAAACTCCGGCATAAAGCATTATTTTACTTTTATACTTCTCAAAGAATTCAATTGATGATTCATAAAGTTCTAATAAGGAGTCTTTTTTTATTTCCTTCTTGGACAATTTTTTCTTTTTCTGTAACATTAATCTTTCCTTCAGTTAGCAACTAATTTGATTAAAAAACCTTGCAAAAATAATACATTTATACACAATCTACCATTGATTTTAGTACGCCCAGGAGGACTTGAACCTCCAACCTTTGGAACCGGAATCCAACGTTCTATCCAGTTGAACTATGGGCGCAATTAAATACCTATTCTGATGTGATTTGAGAATATCCAGGCTTTATTCTGATAATAAACTTCAACTCTGTAAGCTCCGGGTTTATTCACTTCAAATTCAACTTTGTTTGAACTGAAATTGGCTATTTCGCTTCCATTCCTGATCAATTTTATTTCAGAATCTTCAACAGGTAAAATTATTGACAAAGTAACATTTTCAGAAGAGTGAATGGTATCACCCATATAATATTTTTTTTTACCGGATTTTGCAAAATATTGAAATCCTTTTGAATCAGCATGATAATCATTTGCAATAAACGAACTACCATAAGCAAGAGCTTCGTAAATAGCTGTTTTAGATTTGGCGATCTTTTGCTTCGCATTTCCTTTGACGAGTGGTTCATTCAACAACAAATGAATGTGTATGGATTTGAACAACACCTTGTAAGGAAAAATTTCAACTTCAAAGAATCCAAATAAATTTTGCTTGTGGGCATGGGCATCAACACCACCGATCCCGACTACTTTTCTATTTAAGTTTAATTCATCCCAGAGTTTTAAAGTTTCTCTTGGAGGACCAACTATCGAACGTAATGGGTGAAGAAACGATGTGTATTTATTCTGTTCAGTTAGATTCTCCATCCATTCAGACATGTGATTCCAAATTTCTATTCCATTAAAATTGTCAATACTCCAATCCACCCAGGGATATGGCGGATGCTCTTTGATGTGATTTCTTTTTTCATGCGGATGAGCAAGAAAACCAATACCACCTGCCTCTTTAACTTTTTTTACATATTCCCTCGCCGACAACCGTGTTGAGTATGCCTGTTCGATTCCGAATGCCAGATAATGGTTCTTGTTTTCTTTGTCATTTATTTCACAACCGATCAGGCATAAAGATTTACCATACCACTTTTCATAACCTTCTTTTAATCCTCTCAAAGTATTATGATCAGTGATAAGGAGAAAGTCCAGATCAGATTCATCAGCAAATTTCGCGATTTCAGGAATTTCACCTGTACCATCTGAAAAAAGCGAATGAATATGCGCTACACCTACATATTCTATCATAAAGTTAAATTATTTTTCCTAAAAGGAAATTTAACAAGATTATGTTCTTGGTGAAATGATGAAAGAAGAGAATGGAAAAAAAGAAGGCATTCTAAATTGAATGCCTTCCTATAGTCAAGATTATGGAATTACGTAACCTGCAGTCATATAAACAAAAGTAGAGCCTCCACCTCCGATATTGTTGATTCCTTGACGTAAAACATCTTCATTAACTGTTGCGTCCAAAGAGAAACCTCCAAATCTAAAACCAACACCCACAGTAGCACCTCTTTGTGCCGGACCAAAGAATGTTTGGACAATTTCTGTTTTTGAATTTTGTGAATTAGGATATTCATAACTAGACGAGCCTGTATAAGCAATATAACCTAATCTTGCAACGAACCAATCAATCATATTCCATTCAGCACCAATATTCCAAATCGGAAACATTTTTTCTCCTTCTGTCAATTCAGGTGAAACATTACTGAGAGCAGGTCTTGTTAAACTTGATGTGGAGAAAATTGCACCACCTGCAAGTAAGAAATCACCGACTTGATAATTAAGTCCTACTCCGAATTGAAACCACGAAAATGATGGCATATCAACAGAACCTGTTGAAGCTCCTCCTGAGTCAATTGAACCACTTTCTGTAGAAAATAGTACAAGCGGAACAAGCTGAAGATTATCATTTAATTCCCAGAACGCTCTTCCATTAACAGTAATGATTGTCTGGCTTGCACTTGTTTCGTTTAAAGTATCTGGTTCAAAACTTGCACTCGGCATAATCACTGATGCACCGAGATCTAATTTTAAAGTGCTTGTTACATCGGAAATTAACCCGAGATTAAAACCAATTTGACTAGCTGAACCTTCTGATGAACCGCCAGTTGGTGGTGTAAATTCATTGCTGGTAGAAGCATAAGCAACACCCAATCCAACAGCGGATTGTCCGAAAGAGTAAGTTCCTATTAATTCAACGTTGTTATCCAAAGGAATAACGCCTCCTCCGGAAATAAGGTTATTCACTGTTGAAACCACGCCAGGATATGATGGGCTTATTGAACCATTTGAGCCGGGATCTAATAAGGCAATTGACATTCCGTTGAAATCACTTCTTGCCAATATTCCACCAAGCGTCCACTGATCTCCAACCTGAAAACTAGTAGAAAGGTATTGACCATATCCGCCTGCAGAAAATGGTTTACCTGCTGCAGAACCAAGATCACCTAATATAAAGTTATTGTACACAGCATTCCATGCCGGATTCACTGTATTAAAGTAAGGATCAATTACGTAAGGGTTCGCACCCATTCCATTGAGCCTTGCATATCCACCAGTTTTTTTAATTTCTTGTGAATATGAGATTGAAACTGTAAGTATTAGACAAACAGTTAGTAGTATTTTGGAAAATTTCATTTTTCCTCCTTCTGGAAATAGATTAATAATTAAACAACCACTGTCCACTACGTAGACATTGCCTGCTGACAAATCCTATTCCCAAAAAAGACTTGATAATTCGTTAAAAATGAAGATTTGACAGGTAGAATTAAATTACCCGAAGAAAAAATTTCTAAAGAGTGCTAAAATTCTTTACAAACTTTAATTGCGCATAATTAAGCAATAGATTTGAGCTGAAATCAATTTTGTTACAGTATTTCTATGAGAGTTGAATACTTTGTTGAATGCCCCATACTCATTGATTCGATCTTTGAGACAAGAATATTTATTCGCTCATCTGTATTATCTTCAAAATTTTCGAAGGCTTCTTCCGTAACAAATATATATTGTTCCTGAAAACGGTTTGTTTTACCCTTAACTTCGTAAACCGAATAACTCTCCAAACCTTCGGCTTTAATTAAAGTTTTTAATTCTCTGATAGTTTTTAAAAATTCTTCTCTTTTATTTTCCTGAATTTCATAATTGATTGTGAACAATACTTTGGACATTTACTCTCCTTAATTTAATATTTCATTTCACCGGTAAATACAATTTTTGCCGGACCGGTGAGTGATACATTTCTAACTTTAGAATTTTCTACTTCAAAATTTACTAATAATTTTTCTTTTGATTTAGGAATAATTTGAATCGGGACAGTTAATTTTCTATTAACATAGCATATTAGTGCAGCAGCCACTGCACCGGTTCCGCATGCTAAAGTTTCTGCTTCCACTCCTCTTTCGTAAGTTCTTATATGAACCACGCCATCTTTAACTTCAACAAAATTTACGTTTGTTCCGCCAGGTAGAAATTCAGGGAGATATCGTATTTCACTTCCAATTGATTCAACGGGAACAGAGTCCAACGAATCAAATAATCTTTCAATCTCATTTAAATCTATCACGATATGCGGGGAACCGGTATCAGCAAAATGGGCATTCAGAAGTTTTCCGGCAGCTTTTATTTTGAAATTGTATTTTAATTTTTTTGGTGGGTTTAGATAAAACCGAACTTCTGAATTGCTGAGCAATTCCGCATTGTATTCAATTTCGTTTGAAATAAATTTTGCAGTCAGACCATTCAACCTCCCAGTTGTGGAAGCGTAAATGACCGCGCATCTCGCACCATTTGCACATAGACTTCCAGTTGATCCATCTGCGTTGTAGTAATTCATTACAAAATTGTGATCAATTGAATCATTGATAATAATCAGCCCATCAGCTCCGACTCCATTCCTGCGATCACAAATACGCTGAACTAATTCTTCAGAAACATTAAAACTTGTATTTATCTTCCCATCAATAACAACAAAGTCGTTACCTGCACCGGTCATTTTTGCAAAATTAATCTTTTTCATTACGTCATGAAATTTAACCGATGAGCCAGTAGTAATCAACAATATAATTGCTGATATGATTTATAATCAAACAAAAAAGAGAGGAAGCCGTACTACAACAACTTCCTCATAAAATTAAGAAGTATAAGTTCTCATCATTGTTGCCACCTGCTGAGCTTGTTTAGTATTGTACTCAAAGGCAAGCTTCTTATGATTTATCAGGTCAACGATTGTTCCGATCAGACAAAGTCCACCGGTAAGTAAGTATAGAATGCCAAGTCCAATCTGACCTATAACAAATCTTTGGATTCCTGAAATACCAAGAAATCCTATCAATGTAAATATCAACATGTTGCTGGGATCTTTTCTTCTTGACATATATGACATAGCAAACTGCTGAGCCTGATTTTCGTTCATATCTTTTATCAACATCTGCACAAAAGCCATTTCATCAGCTTCCAGACTTGGCATTAATTGAAATACATTAGGCATATTTCCTCCAATTATTTTTAATGATTGTAATTATTCTGAGAGTTAAAACTATTAGTGCAAAAATTCCTAATGGATGTGACCGGAATGAAGAAATTATATCTCCTTTGAACAGAAAAGAAATTGAATTTCCTAATCCGCATCCCGGACAAAATTCAAATCCAAGATTAGCAAGAGGACAAATAGTAAAATGTGTTTCACCGGGCGAATGAATAAACGCAAGGTAAAGTAAACCAATAATCCAGATTAGAGATTCGAAGCCGATTAGTAACCAGAGCTTTTTCGCTTTTACTGAAAAGCGTTTTACGAAATTCTCCGTTTGATAAATAGTATGATTTGTTATGCTCATTTTATTAGCGAACAAAATTTATTTCTGATTTAAAATTAGAGAATCAAATCAGTAATAACAATTACAGGATGATGAATGGTAGCTATTTACCGGTGAGTTATGGATTTGTTGTGGTTATTTGAATTTTCTTGTTGTAACAAATCCTATAAAATTTATCAGCCATTGGTTAAAGCAGACACTTCGTGAGTTTGGTATTGTAATCCTTTTCATAAAATTCTCTCTTGAGAAGAGAGAGAATTATTGTCATTTAAGAACCAACCATTATTTTTCTGTCAGCACATAAAGTGCAAAGTTATGTTTACCGATAAGTCCTTCTCTTAGCAAAAGAAGGATTAGGATGAGTTTTGTTTATGTAATCTTTACTGCTGTCAGGAAATGGTTCTCATACAAAACCAGAAATTATTTTCTCCACGGCTTCGTCTTTAATAGACTTCGCCGTTGCAGGCTTCATTTTTCGTCGCACTCAGAAGTGTTTTTTTGTAAACGCTCTTCCGGAATGGCTTTTTAAATACTTCTCAAATGCTAATGCTTTTTCTTTTTCTGTAAATACTACGATGGTTTGCAGATTCCAGGGTTTATATTTTGATGTGTGTGGAACCTCCCCGTTGTTATGCTTAACAATTCTTTTCTTATAATCGGATGTATATCCTGTGTAATGATTTGCGGGATACTTAATACTTTGAAGAATGTAAACGTAGTACTACATTTTGACTCCTTCATTTATGTTGTCCGGTTTACTCGGGCGTAGTTTTGAGTGACACTGTCTTAGCTCTTTGCACGGCTTCGTCTTTAATAGACTTCACCGTTGCAGGCTTCATTTTTCGTTTCACTCTCCAAAGGAGTCCTTCGGACAAAACGAAGCATGGTGGAGGTGGCGGGAGTCGAACCCGCGTCCGAAATTAAGATCCAAAGAACATCTACATACATAGTCTGTTTCATTTGGACTTTAAGCTGCCAAACAGACAAAGATCACTTAAAGTCTGTCTGCTATTAATTTCGCTTTATCTTCACAGACAAAAGACTCAGCTATTTTACCTAAACGACGTTCTTTCTAACCCCGGTAAAATGGAGAGAGGAGAACGAGCTGCGTTTTATTTACGCAGCTAAGGCGTAATTATATTCGCCAGTTATTGTTTGTTCCCAATTTTTTAACGTGTCTTCGGGGAACACGATACGCAGTTCTATGCCTCTTTAATCCCGTCGAAACCAAAATTTCACCCCCGTGAAGTATCAAAATCCAAAAATCAAATTTCAAAAAATTACAATTTTGGATTCCAGATAATATCAGGATGGTTCGAGATTTTATTTTCAAAACGTGACAGAACAAAAAACAAATCTGATAATCTGTTGAGAAATATAATGATATTATCTCCGATAGTCACTGAATTATTTAGTGCCACAACTTCTCTTTCAGCTCGTCTGCAAACAGTTCTGCAAATATGAAGTAATGCAGAACTTTTTGAACCACCAGGAAGAATAAAGTGATGAAGCACTTCAAGTTGTTCTTCATAGTGATCGATTAATTTCTCAATATCTTTATAAAATGATTCCGGTGTCCGTTGAATTTTCAGTTTGGCATTTTTTTCGGTATCAGGTGTTGCTAAATCAGATCCTATTGTAAAAAGATGATCCTGAATTATTGAAAGATTTTCTTTAACGCCGCTATCCTGAATTTCTGTAATTGCAAAACCAATAAATGAATTTAATTCATCGATGGTACCATAAGCAGAAATACGAAGTGAATCTTTACTAACTCGTTCGCCGCCGAATAAACCGGTTTCACCCTTGTCACCGGTTTTTGTGTAAATTTTCATTTTAGAAATGGCAAAGAATGAACTTCTGAATTTATAGTCTTATTATCAGAAAGTTTTATTTGTATTTGTGTCCCGGGTGTTGAGTGTGAATTACGAATATACGCTAATGCTATTGGCTGTTTCAGTCTTTGTGAATTCGCGATTGATGTAATCTTTCCTACTTCTTCTCCGTTGCTTTCAATGGATGTGTGACCATTAATAAATTCGAGTGGTTCGCCGAATTTAAGTCCAACAAGTTTTCTTTGAACTTTATTGTAAGTCTGTAACCTTGCTATAACTTCCTGACCGATGTAACAACCTTTATTAAAATCAACCAAGCCTTCCAATCCAGCTTCGAGTGGATTGGCTTCATCATTCAACTCAAACGGTGAAACAGGTATTCCATATTCGATCCTGTAAATATTGAAAACTTCTTCACCAACTAAATTAAAATTAAACACACCTCTATTTTCCTGCATATAATTGATCAGTCGTTTTGAATTTTCAAAATCTGCAAGGAACCAGAATTTGTTTTTTCCTTTTTCAGCTGGAATCTTAATCAGGAAAAAAAGAATATTTTCAGTGTGAATAATTTTAAACGAATTTGGTTGAATCTCACTTACAACATTTCCACAAACAAGTGTTGCAAATGATTCAGCTTGCGGGCCGCGTAACTCAAGTAAATTATATTTAGCATTTGCATCATTAACTTCAACATCATCACTGATAACATATTTTCTGATCCAGCTCATTACTTTTAATTTAGTTGATCTATCACAAACTACAAGCTGGTAATTATCAAAATTCATTAAAGTGCTGAGACCGATAATTCTCCCTTTTTCAGTAGTAAAAATCGTTTTTCTCACACCCTCTTTGGGTAGATCATTTATCCGATTAGTTCCAATGCGATGAACCAGATCCAGTGAATCCTTACCTTTAAGTTCAATAATACCCTGGTGAGATATGTTTCTTAATGCAACGCCGTTGTATAGTGAGTCAAACTCTTCTTCTGATTTGGTAAATCGATTAATAACCCGGTATCCATCGACTTGATAGGAAGCGAAGCCTTTTGATTCAAGATATTCTATTAACAAAGAATTTTTTTCGTCAGAAACAATCATCAATACTTAGCAGATTTGGTTTAATATTAGGATAATTTAGAAATCAAAATTTGTGCTACAAATATACAATACTAAAAACTAATAAAAAGCTTTTGAAAAATCATTAATTCATCAATCTGCAAGGAGTCAGTCAGTTGTGGTGATTAGGTCAATTTTACCATTCAAGTATTATAGCATTTGAAAATCTATAAGTGTAAGGTCGTAGTTTACCCTTTCAAAAAGAATAAAGACAGATTGGATTTTATCCTCGTGTTGAAGCAACAATTTACTTCATCGTTAAAACTTACTTTGAAAACTCATCCAGAAAAAAAGCAGAGCTCAGGATTCCTAAATGAAAATGATTCAGGTTGAAGTGTTCATTTGGTGAGTGTAGATTTTCAGTGTTGAGTCCCATTCCCAAAAGCACTGGTGATGCTTTTAATTTTTTAGCAAAGGAAACAACAATCGGAATCGACCCACCTTCACGCATAAATACAGTTTTCTTTTCAAATACCTTTGATAAAGCAATGGCTGCAGCCTTTGTTGCCTTGTCATCTAATGAAGTAGCGATTGGATATGCACCATGAAGATCGCTAACTTCTAATTTAACCGTCTTCGGTGCAATTTTTTTAAGATACGAGCTGAATAATTTTGCAATTTTTTTTGGATCCTGATTAGGAACTAACCGCATACTTATTTTTGCCGTTGCTTTGGATGGAAGTACTGTCTTAGCACCTTCACCGGTGAAACCACCAAAAATACCATTACAATCCAATGTTGGTCTTGCCCACACTCGTTCAAGCGTTGTATAACCTTTTTCACCTTTTAATTCCTTCACACCCAAAGTTTTCGCATATTGTTTTTCGGAGAATGGTAATCTCTTAAAATTTTCCCTCTCCTTTTTTGAAAGATTAACAACATCTTTATAAAAACCGGGAATTTTAATCTTTCCATTATTATCTTTTAATTTAGATATCATTTCAGCGAGAACATTTATCGGGTTATCAACACCGCCGCCAAAAGTACCTGAATGTAAATCTCTGTTTGGACCGGTTACTATAACTTCCATATAGCACAATCCTCTGAGTCCGTAAGTTAAAGTAGGAATACCCGGACCATAGAGAGAGGTATCGGAAATTAAAACCGCATCACATTGCAGCATCTTCTGGTTATCATTTACAAATTTGTCGAGATTACCGCTTCCAATTTCCTCTTCACCTTCAATAATGAATTTAACATTCAATGGAAGTTTGCCCACAGTTTTGAAATATGCCTCCACACTTTTAATGTGCATATACATCTGTCCTTTATCATCTGTTGCACCTCGGGCAAAAATTTTATCATCTTTAATTGTTGGTTCAAAGGGAGGTGAATCCCACAAATCTATTGGATCAACGGGCTGAACATCGTAATGACCATAAATAAGTACAGTTGGTTTACCTGGTGAATGAAGCCAGTCTGCATAAACTAATGGATGACCTTTGGTTTCAATTATTCTCACGTTTTCCATTCCTGCATCAGTTAGCCTGTCTGCTACAAACTTTGCTGCAGTAGTCATATCTGCTTTGTTTTCAGCAAGTGTGCTAATGCTTGGTATTTTTAAAAAGTTCTTTAGCTCTTCGACATATTTTTGTCTGTTTGAATTAATATAATCAACAACTTTTTCCATTTGTTCTTTCCTTATTTTTATTCTATGATAAACTTATAAATAATGGGTATAAAGTTTTTAAAATTATTTACTGTGTTTGAATCGAGTTTCGCGAGAATATCACCGGGAGGTATAAAGAAAGCATACCAGGGATCATCCACCATAAAAAGAAATTTTTCCGAGGTAATCGTAATTGATTCAAGCGAGCCAGTATATTCCAAACCTTTATAACCGGGTACCACAGTTATTATTTCAAAAAAATCTAAATCAACTATGTTAAAATATTCATCCAGTTTTAATTTAAAAACTTTCCTGTGATTTCTGTCAATTCCCCACAGTGAGTAATTCTTATCCGAATATAGTCCACAAATAGTAGAAATATTAAGAGAATCTGTTGAGATTTCTTTAATAATTTTCAATGACTTTTTATCTGCAATCCTGATTGCTGTCTTATTGCTAAATTCGCCATCATTGGATTGAATATTTTCCAGACCAAGATAAAAATAATTTTCGTCTGCAGTGAATCCTTCATACCCAATGTTTGGAAGCAGATTTTTGAAAAATTCAGCTTCAGGTACAAAATGAATTTTTTCAAGCGATGTAATTGTATCCCGCTGAACATCATTATTTAAAAATTTCATTTTATATATTCCATGATAACGTAAGTGGGCTTTTCCATTTCCTTCAATTGTCAGATATACTTCATCAGTGTACTTATCATAAAATATTTCTTCAAAATCCTTTTTTGGAAATTCAGCCAGATAGTTATTTAACTCATTACTGAACCTTATTTCTGTAAAACTGAAGATAGTATCATTTTTTATGACAAACCTGTGAATTTTCCCGATATCATCTGCTAAAAGAAATATTTTTTTTCCTGCATCTTCAAATAACAAGGTAATGCCGGAAGTTTGAGTTGGATTGTAATTATTAGCTTCAAGCCAGCGCGGATAATGTGCTGCCGGATGAATACTGATTTGAATTTCACTTCTATTTAAAGAAATAGAAAATAAAAGAATAATCAGAGCGGTGATCAGAACCAAAGATGGAGCAGCAATAACAACAAATGAATTTTTCATATCTGGGTAATAAATATACGCAACAAATCATTTCAGTCCACACTGATTATCTTGTTAAACTAAGCAGGCTTAATTATTTTTCTTTTGATGATTGCATACAGATATATACTGAAAGCTCATTTTATTCCATTCGTATTTTCAACAATTACTCTGATGGGGATATTCCTTCTTCAGTTTATGATGAAATTTGCTGATCGGCTTGTGGGTAAAGGGTTAGATACATGGTTATTAATAAAGCTTGTGGTTTTCAACTTATCATGGATGCTTGTTCTGGTAATTCCAATGGCAACTCTTGTTGCAACTTTAATGGCTTATGGAAATTTTTCTCAGAACAATGAAATAACAATATTGAAATCATCTGGTGTTAGTCTTTACAAAATGATGAAGGCTCCGTTTTTAGCGAGTATCTTACTTGCTTTCCTTCTGTTTTTATTTAATGATCAGGTTCTACCGGATGCAAATCACCAGGCAAGAATTTTAATGTCTGATATCTCACAGCAAAAACCAACTCTCTCATTAGAACCTGGTTTTTTTTCTCAGGAGGTTTCAAGATATGCGATTCTTGTAAGGGCAATTAATTCGAAAACAAATGAGCTTAGTGGCATCACTATTTACGATTATACAACTCCTTCTAAAATAAATGTTGTAACGGCTACTAAAGGAAAAATTTATTTTACTGCTGACCAGAAAAATCTTGTAATGGATTTATGGGAAGGTGAAATCCATGAAGCTGATGTTAAAGAAACCGGTTTATATAGGAAACTTATTTTTGAGAAACACAGAATTGTAATGGACGGATCACAGTTTACGTTTCATCAATCACAGGGTGGAATCAGAGGAGAAAGAGAACTTGGAGTTGACACAATGAACGCAATTGTGGATAATTTTAAAACGGAGAAAGAACAACAGTTAAAATTTCTAGCAGATGAAACCGACAAATATTTTTTCACTGATTCATCAATGATAACAGCATACGGCAACTCATCACCAATTGTAAATAATAAATTGTTGTATTCAAGAGTACTCGACAAAATAAGAACTGCAAAAAATAATATTACATCAAAAGCACAAAGCATTGAATTCACAAACAGAGAAATTGAAAAATATGATGTTGAGATTTATAAAAAATACTCGATTCCTGCTGCTTGTATTATTTTTATTTTAATTGGTGCGCCATTGGGAGTTATGGTCAGAAAAGGAGGCTTTGGTATTGCAGCAAGTATTAGTTTGCTCTTCTTCCTGATATATTGGGCATTTTTAATTGGCGGTGAGAAACTGGCGGAAAGAGGTTTCTTCTCTCCGTTTATTGGAATGTGGGCTGCAAATTTTCTGCTTGGTTTCCTTGGGATTGTTCTCACAATAAAAACAAATCGCGAGACAGTAACTATCAAATTTACTCTGCTTAAAAAACTAATTCCAAAACGTTTTCGATTACAGCAGGAACCAAATGAAAATCATTGACAGATATTTAATAAGACAATTTCTGCAAACCGTATTCTTTGCGCTTCTTGCATTCATTCTGATCTTTCTGGTAATTGATGCGATGGAAAACCTCGATGATTTCATCGATCAAAATGTACCCTGGATTAATATTCTTCATTACTATGTAGTATTCACACCTGAAATAATAAAACTGATAACTCCTGTTGCTGTGCTGTTCGGTGCTTTATTCACAGCGGGAAAAGCATCTCAACTTAGCGAACTTACAGCAATGCGGGCAAGTGGTGTAAGTCTCTATCGATTCATGGCTCCATTCGTTGTTACTGCTCTTCTGATTAGTTTTATATCTCTATACTTTGGTGGCTACATTGTTCCAATGGCAAACAAAACCAAAGTTTACATAGAGCAAACCTATCTGAAAAGAGGGATGACATTTACAGGCAGCAATATTTATTTTCAGGATAGTAAATCGAGAATAGTCAGCATTTCTTACTTTGATAGTAATATGAATTGGGCAAACAGAGTCAGCATACAGGATTTTAATGAAGCTGATCTCACTGAAATGACTGCACGTATTGATGCACAGAAACTTGAATATGATTCTTTGCATGGAATATGGATTGCAATAAAAGGTGTTAGAAGGTCATTCACAGACAAAACAGAAACAGCCATCTATTTCGACAGCTTAAAACTTCCAACACTGAATTTTAAACCGATTGACTTGACTAAAAAACAGCAAAAGCCAGTTGAGATGAATTTAAGCGAGCTTTCCGATTTGATAGATTCACAAAAGCGAGCAGGAACAAATCCAACAATAGCCCAGATTGAGTATCACTCACGTTTTGCATTTGCAATGACAAGTGTAATAATAGTTTTATTTGGTCTTCCAATATCCGCAAACAAAAGAAAAAGTGGAGTAGCCGTGCAAGTTGGAATTAATATTTTAATCGCTTTCATCTATCTTGTATTTATGAAAGTAAGTCAGGCATTTGGAAAAAACGGCGCTCTTGATCCTATTTTAACTGCGTGGTTTGCTAACTTAATTTTTGTTGCCGGAACGTTTATTACTCTTCCAAGAATGAAGTATTGATATAAAAAATGCCAACCCATTAAATGAGATGGCATTATCATTTCATATTCCCTCTCCTTTATAAGCAGAGGGATAAAGGGTGAGGTTAATTCACCTTCTCAGGTCCTTTCGGCGCAACGAATCCAAAATGCTGGTCAGCAGGTATCTCCATTTTTATTTCACCAAAGCGGGCTTCAAACTTTTCGATGTTATCCTTCAAAGCTTTCATTAGCATTTTTGCATGCTGCGGTGTTGTGATAATCCGGGATAGTACTTTTGCTTTCGGTACACCGGGAACAATTCGTGTAAAATCAATTATAAACTCAGCTGGTGAGTGTGTAATGATAGCAAGATTGGAATAAATTCCTTCTGCTTCTTTTTCACCAAGCTCAATATTTATCTGCTGTCCCTGAGGAGGTTTGTTCTGATTCATTTTATTCACTTTATCTCATTTCATCTGCTTTTTTGAATGCATTATTTGCATCATCTGTCATTCCCAGTACTGAATATACTTTACCGAGAAGCTCCCAAATTGCCACATTACTTGGATCTTTTTCAACTACTTTTTCCAGGTATGGCAAAGATGCCTGGTACTTCTGTTTATAATCATCGCTCATAATACCTTTCTGCTCTGCTTCTTTGTTCAGTGCAGTTCCCCATTTTACATAAGTAACTCCGAGATTATAAATTGCATTTTCATATTCAGGATCAAGTTTAATTGCTTCCAAAAGTTGTTTTTCTGCTTCTGCAAAATTTTCAGTATTAAGCAGAACAACTCCATAATTATACCTATTGAACTTATTGTTTGGATCCTTTTCAACTAAAGCTGCTGCAGAATTTAAAGCATTATCCATTTTATTAGCTCCAATATAAGCGCTGAACTTAGTGCCTATCATTTCGGCATTTTCAGGATATTTTTCAGTACCTGCCTCAAGTGTAGCTATTGCATTATTGTAATACTCCATCGCTTTTACACTGTCCTGAACATTTTTTTCAATTTTAAAATTACTCATCGAATTAAGACCGAGAGTATAGTAAACTTCACCAAGGTACTGGTAACCTTCTTCAGCTTGTTCGAGGTCCACAAGTTTCTTCAGTGGTACAATTGATTCTTCAGTTTTTCCTGTTGTCAAATAAACAAATGCAAGGTTTCTGTAAGTTTCCGCTGAGTCCGGTTCAAGTGTAATTGCTTTATTATATGCGTCAATCGCCATATTATAATACATCTTGGAGCTGTCTTCATCAACGGTTTTATTGCCTCTCTGGAAAAGACTTACTCCACGGTTGAAGTTATTAGCCCACTGGAACGCTTTATACTCTTCAATATTTTTTTGAAACTTATTACTAATAGAAAGTGATTGGTCAAACGCTTTTACCATATTATCTACATCATCTTTCTCACTATAGACAGTTCCTAAAAGATAATATCCTTCGTCACTCTTCGGATTTTTAGCTATCTCAGTATTAAGAGTTTCAATTGCTTTATCCCAATTTTTTTGTTGAATGTAAAGCTTTGCACTGGTAAGCTCGGTTGAGGAACATTGGAATCCAAGGAATATTATTCCCATAAATAACATTCCTAAAACAATTAGTTTGGAATTTTTCATATTAACTCCATTAATGGATTTTTAGTTTATTGTTTAGTTACTTTTGGATAAAATTAGTAATTCAAAAATACAATTATTCTTCTTAAAAGTCAGACTTATTTTGTATCACAGGCGAGCTATTTAAATTGATTTTGCGCACTTAAAAGGCTAATTTTTAAATTGAAAATTGAGGAAATTTTGTTAACCAAAGAGATTATAAATTCCGTTCCTAAGGTCCTGCTGCATGATCATCTGGATGGCGGTCTCCGACCACAAACAATAATTGATCTGGCTGATGATCTGCATTATAAAAAATTACCTGTGTACGATAAGGATGAACTTGGAAGTTGGTTTTTTACTAATGCTAACAAAGGTAATCTCGTAGAATTTCTGAAAGGTTTTGAACACACTACTGCTGTGATGCAAACCAAAGATGGTTTGGAGCGGGTTGCATACGAAATGATGGAAGATATGAAAGCTGACGGAGTGGCTTACGTGGAAACAAGATTCGCACCGGTTTATCATACAAATAAAGGATTATACCTTGAAGATACTGTAACGGCTGTGTTAAATGGTTTGGAAAAAGGTAAGAATGATTTTGGCGTTGGATATGGTCTCATTCTATGCGGGATGAGAAATATGACGAACACTCTTGAGATTGCAGAACTTGCAGTTAATTTTAGAAAAGATGGAGTTGTTGGATTTGATCTTGCCGGTGAAGAAGGTGGTTATCCACCCAAAAAACATCTTGATGCGTTCCAATTTATTCAGCGATCAAACTTTAATATTACTATTCACGCCGGAGAAGCTTTCGGAAAAGAATCTATCTGGCAGGCGATTCAATGGTGTGGTGCTCATCGGATTGGTCATGCAACAAGATTGATTGAAGATATAGTATTGAATGATGACAGTGACGTTGTAAGTTTTGGTGATCTTGCTCAATATGTTCTTGATAAAAGAATTCCGCTTGAAATTTGCTTACTTAGCAACTTACACACTGGTGCTGTAGATAAGCTTGAGAATCACCCTTTTGGAATTTTATTCAAAGAAAAATTCAGAGTTACAATAAATACCGATGACAGACTGATGAGCAATACAAATATGACCGAAGAATTTATGACAGCAGTAAAATATTTTAGCCTCAGTTTTGATGATATAGAAAAAATTACTATCAATGCTATGAAATCTGCTTTCATTCCCTATAAGGAAAGACTCAGATATATTTATGATATTATTAAACCTGGCTATCAAAAAATCCGGAATCAATTATACACTAAAACTCAATAGAGAATGAAAAAACTTTTTACAAATTATAATTTCGAATTCAATAAAAACGAAAAGAAACTTTTATCATCATTTTGTAAACAGGCTCTTAAACAAATGGGCAGCGACAATCAGTACTTTGGAGAGGTGAAAGCTTTTAACTCAGTTTTGGATAAGTTGAACTCAAATGAAGAATCTGTCAAACTTACAAAAGATGAAAAAATCAGACTTACAAATAACATAAAGCAGAATATTGAATATCTGAAAAAAGAAATGAATAAAAGTTGGTTCTTTAAGAAGTGGTTAATGAAATCGCTATACAAACAATACTCTGATATTTTTGAAAATCATTTTAAAGGTTGAAGATGACGTCCAATGTTATAAAAATTATTAAAGCACCAACCGGAACTAAATTAATCTGCAAAGGATGGATACAGGAAGCAGCATTACGGATGTTGATGAATAATCTGGATCCTGAGGTTGCTGAGAGACCTGAGGAGCTTATAGTTTATGGTGGAAGCGGAAAAGCCGCACGAAATTGGGATGCTTTCGATGCAATTATTGAGTCATTAAAGAATCTTGAAAATGATGAAACACTCTTAATTCAGTCCGGTAAACCAGTTGGTATTTTTAAAACTCACACAAACGCACCACGAGTTATTATTTCAAACTCAATGCTTGTTCCCGATTGGGCTACCTGGGATGAATTCCGCAGACTTGAACATCTTGGTTTAACGATGTATGGTCAGATGACTGCAGGAAGCTGGATTTATATTGGCACTCAGGGAATTCTTCAAGGTACGTATGAAACTTTTGCTGAGTGTGCGAGAAAATATTTTAATGGAACACTTAAAGGAAAATTTGTCTTAACTGCAGGTTTAGGTGGAATGGGTGGAGCTCAACCGCTTGCTGCAACATTTAACGGTGCCGCTTTCCTCGGAATCGAAGTAGATCGTGCAAGAGCACAAAAAAGAATTGATACTGGTTATCTTGATTTTCTGACTGATGATATTGATGAGGCTTTAAACAAAGTTCTTGAAGCTAAATCAAAAGGAATAGCTTTATCAGTTGGATTAATCGGAAACGCAGGTGAAATTCTTCCTGAAATATTGAACAGAAATATTATTCCTGATGTGTTAACCGATCAGACATCAGCTCATGATGTACTTAATGGTTATGTTCCAATGGGAATGAGTTTCGAAGCAGCAATTGGATTAAGAAAATCTGATCCTGACAAATACATCAAACTTTCACGAAAAACGATTGTAAAACATGTTGAAGCAATGCTTGAATTTCAAAAACGCGGTTCAATTACTTTTGATTACGGAAATAATATTCGCGGCGAAGCAAAAGAAAATGGTATAACCAATGCCTTTGATATTCCAGGTTTCGTTCCTGAATTTATTCGCCCACTTTTCTGTGATGGTAAAGGACCATTTCGATGGGCTGCATTGTCTGGTGATCCAAATGATATTTACGAGACAGATAAAGCTGTGAAAGAAACTTTTCCTAACAACATAGCACTGATGAACTGGATTGATATGGCTCAAAAGAAAGTTCACTTCCAGGGATTACCCGCACGAATTTGCTGGCTTGGTTATGGAGAGCGCGCAAAAATGGGAAAAATATTTAATCGGCTGGTCGCTGATAAAAAAGTTAAAGCCCCGATCGTTATCGGTAGGGACCATCTTGATTGCGGCTCCGTTGCTTCACCAAACAGAGAAACCGAAGGGATGATTGACGGGAGCGATGCAATTGCTGATTGGCCAATACTTAATGCTCTTCTTAATGCAATTGGTGGTGCAAGCTGGGTATCGGTTCATCATGGTGGTGGAGTTGGAATTGGTAAATCAATTCACGCTGGAATGGTTGTGGTTGCTGATGGAACTAAAGAAGCTGAAGAAAGATTGGAACGTGTTCTTACTTACGATCCTGGAATGGGAATAATACGTCACGCTGATGCCGGATACGAGCAGGCAATTGAAAATGCGAAAATGTGGAATGTTAAAATTCCGATGTTGAAATAAATTCTGTGAACCTCTGTGGTTCCCGGTGGACTCTGTGTAACTACCAGTTTCATTACACTGAGAACACAAAGAATACACAGAGAACTACGAAGGATAATTAGAAAAAATGTATTCAATATCATTAAAAGTTTTATGTGTCATTGTTGTAAGCTTATTAACTTTCAACAACAACTCATTCGCTCAATCAAAAGATGAAATAAATGAAGACGAATGCACATTCAATGGGATCAAACTCTTTGGAAAAATCCAGTTTGTAGAATCATTTCCTGATTTGACGGTTCAGGTTGTGGAATCATTTCCTGACCTGGAAGTTAAAATAGTTGATTCGTTTGCAGAAGATTGTGGTGAATGGCAGATTGTTGATTCGTTCCCTGATATTAAAGTGCAAATAGTAGAATCTTTCGGTGATATTAAAATAAAATTTGTGGATTCGTTTCCGGGTATTCCTTAATACCGAATTAATCATTCCGAACTTGCCTGGCAGGCAGGCAAGTTCAGCATTACTTAATCATAAATAGAGGAGTTAATATGAAACTTAAAGTATTGGTAGCCGACAAATTTCCAGAAAAATATATCCAGCAAATGAAGGATCTTGACCTTGATGTCATCTATCAGCCAAAGCTTGGAGAAAAAGATCTTCCAGATGCTGCCAAAGAAACTGATATTCTTGTTGTCCGATCAACCGTGGTTAATGAAGAAACCATTAACAGTTCAAAAAAGTTGAACCTCATTATTCGTGCTGGTTCAGGAGTAAATAATATCAATATCGCTGCAGCGAACAAAAAGGGTATTTATGTTACCAACTGCCCCGGAATGAATGCTGTTGCAGTTGCTGAACTTGCTATGGGATTAATGATTTCACTTGATAGATTTATCCCTGATAATGTTAGTGATTTTAACAAGAGTGTTTGGAATAAAGATAAATTTTCAAAAGGCAAAGGACTGAAAGGTAAAACTCTTGGTCTTATTGGTGTTGGAAATATTGGGAAAGAAGTTGCAAAAAGAGCTCTTGCATTTCAAATGAATGTTTACGGCAAAGATATATCCAGGATAGAAGGCGTTCAGATTAAAGACTTTAGTGAGATGGATCAATTACTTCCACTTTGTGATATTGTCAGCATTCATTTGCCTGCTACACCACAGACTAAAGGTTTGTTTAACAAACAAATGATCAGTTATATGAAGGACGGTGCATATCTTATCAACACTTCCAGACAGGATATAGTAGTTGAAGATGATCTTCTTCAGGCAATTAAAGAAAAAAACATTCGTTATGCTTGTGATGTATTCAAAGGTGAACCTGAAGGAAAATCAGGTGAGGTAACATCTAAGCTGCAAAACAATCCCAATATTTATGTAACCCATCACATTGGTGCTTCAACCGAACAAGCACAGGATGCAGTTGCTGAAGAAACAATTAACATAATCAATCACTATGTTCACAGCGGAATAATTGATCATTGGGTAAACAGAGCAAAGATAACGGATGCTCACTATCAGCTTGTTGTTAAACATTATGACAAACCTGGCGTACTGGCAAGCGTTCTTGATTTATTAAGAGAAGGTAATATAAACATTGAAGAAATCGAAAATGTAATTTTTGATGGTGGAATTGCAGCAAGTTGTACTATGAAATTAATGAATAGTGCAACACCAGATATGCTTAAAAAGATGAGTGAGAATCCGGATATAATCAGTGTTAGCCACGTAGAGATTTAGATCTTTTAACCGGGCGATTCAAATTGAGTCGCCCAATTATTATCAAACAAACTTCACATCAATAATGTCTTTAATCAAACCGTGGTAATAAGGCATTTGCAGCAATTGCGTGATGCCTTCCCTGTCCTGTTCGTCGAAATCAAAAATAAGATGCTGAATATTTACTGAAAGAAAATCAAGTGATGATTGAGGAAAAGAAGGAAATAGTTCATTAAAATTTTCTGAATGACCATTCTGAAATTGGTTTTTATAATCGGAAGAGAATTCTTTAATCGCATCTTCAGAAAACGAAGCCAGAACAAAATTAACATAAGGTGCATTTAGTAATTCAATTATCTCTTCGGAAAAACTTAATCCGTTTAAGAAAAGCTCTTTCTGATAATTTTCATCTCCTGCTATCAGAATATTATCTTTAAAATCTGCAACTTCTCTGTTCAACAAAGTTGTCCTGATCTCAACATCATAAAATTCTTTGAAAAGTATTTTGCTGAGTATTACTTCATTAGAGGATACATCACCTTTTAATAAAAGTTCGTTAATCGTTTCCTGTTCTTCTTTGAAATGAATATAAGAATTGGATAAAAGTGCATTGAATGAAATTCCAATTTCCGATGAAACGAATAAATCTCTATTTGTTATTAAGTCCATTGATGGAATTAATCCAACTGTGTTTTTTTTGCCTGAAATTTCCTTTGCTATCAGTGATGCAGGAAAAAATTCAATATCAAGAGTCGATTTATCAGAAATTTCCGAAATCAGAATTTGTGAAAAAATATTCTTCGGCACATAGAATTTGGTAATCATAAAATAAAAAAGCCGCCTGCAGGCGGCGAACTAAAATTACTGAGCTTTTTTATCTTTAATTCTTGCAGCTTTACCGGAAAGATTGCGAAGGTAGTAAAGTTTTGCTCTTCTAACATTACCTTTCTTCAAAATTTCTATCTTTGAAATTTTCGGTGATGTAATTCGGAAGATTCTTTCAACACCAACTCCGCTGGCTATCTTTCTTACAGTAAAAGATTTATTAAGTCCGGTACCTCGAACGCTAATCACATCTCCTTCAAAAGGCTGGATTCGTTCTTTGTCACCTTCAACTATACTTACAAAGACTTTGATATGATCTCCGGTTCTGAACTCCGGTAAATCGGTTCTTGGTTTTTCCTTTAATATGCTGTTTATTTTATCCATCTTTTACTCCTTTACTTTTTACCAAAGACTCTTAGTCTTTGGATGAATTAATTTCACGCCATTTTTCTGTTAAAATTTTTGATTGCTCCTCTTTCCACTTTTTAATTTCTTTCTCGTTGCCAGAAAGAAGAACTTCAGGAACTTTCAGCCCTTTATATTCAGCAGGTCTGGTAAAATAAGGCGCTTCAACTATTTCACCATCCTGAAACGAATCATCTAATGCTGCTTCACTATCGTTCAATACTCCCGGAATTAATCTTACTACTGCATCGATAATTATCAAAGCCGGAAGTTCTCCGCCAGTCAGCACATAATTCCCGATCGAAATTTCATCTGTGGCAAATTTCTGTCTTACTCTGTCATCAACTTCCTTATAGTGACCTGCAATTACGAGCAAATTTTCTGCAAGTGACAGATCATTCGCAAGTTTCTGATTGAATAATTTTCCTTTGGGTGTAGTAAAAATTATTCTGTCATAGATTCTTTCAGATTGCAGTGATTCTATACATTCAAAAAAAGGTTCGGGTTTTAAAACCATTCCCGGACCACCACCGAAAGGTTTATCATCAATCTGCTTGTGCTTGTTATATGCATAATCCCGGAGATTATGAATTTGCAACAAAAGTTTTTCTTTATCCTGAGCACGCTTGATAATACTTGTCTTCAACGGGCTTTCAAGCAAATCCGGTACAGCCGATATAACATCAATCCTGATCATCTTGCAAGAAATCTTTAGTAATATTCAGAATTAATTTTTTCTGTGCAACATCAAATTTTTCAATAAATTTAAGAACAAGAGGGAACAATATTTCTTTATTATCATCACTTTTAATTACAAGCACATCGTTTCCTTTTCCTTTCATAACATCCGTGATTACACCAAGACATTCTTTCTCTGCAATAACATCACTTCCTATTAAATCGTGTACAAAAAAATGATTTTTGGGTAAACTAACAGCATCTTTTTCATCAATATATATTTCTCTTTTTAAAAGCAGCTGAGAATCTCTTATGCTGTCAAATTTTTCAAACTTTACAATTATACTCCCTTTAACATTCTTAACATCTTCGATGAAAAAGGTTTTCTTATCTCCCCAAAAATCTAAATAAACTTTTCTCAAGCGAGTAAATCTTTCAGGAAAATCTGAAAAAGATTTTATTCGCAGGTATCCATCTTTACCATAAATTTGTTCGATACTTGCGATTAAAAGATAGTCCAAATTAAAAAACAAAAAATCTAATCTAATATTTCCAGTATTGCACGTTTTCCTTCTTTAGCTGCAACTGCTGTAAGAAGGGTTCGCATTGCAATAGCAGTTTTCCCTTTTTTCCCGATTACTTTCCCTATGTCTTCCTGTTTTACTCTCAGAGTAAAACTAATTTTATTTTCTTCAGTGAGTGTTTCTTCAACAACTACGCTTTCAGGATGATCCACAAGGAACTTCACGATAAATTCCACGAACTCTTTCATAAGAGCCTCCTCAATAAGCGCTTTGAACTTAATAGTTCAGTACTGTTTTATCAGTATATCAGAAGCAGCGCCATTATCTTCTGATGTACTTTAGCTAGTTGTCTCTTCTGTTTTATTTTCTTCTGCCGGAGCTTGCTTTTCAGATGCTTCAGCATTCGTCTGGGTTTCTTGTTTTGCTTTGGCTTTTCTGGATAATTTTTTATCACTCTTTTTATTTGAACTGGCTTCTTTCAATTTCTGCCACTTCTCAATTTCTGATTTAATTTTTTCTTCATCCAGACCTTTTGATATTAATTCTTTTTTAAGAGTAATACCTTTCTGCCTTAAAAGACTTTTTACTGTATGAGTTGGTACTGCACCAACATTCAGCCAGTACATTATTCTTTCTTCTTTAAAATCCAGCGTGTGCGGATTAGTTAAAGGATTGTAAAAACCAACAGCTTCAAGAAATTTTCCATTTCTGGGTGATCTTGAATCTGCAGCAACCAACCTATAGATTGGTTGCTTCTTTTTACCCATGCGTCTTAATCTTAACTTAACAGCCAATTTATTAGAACCTTTCCGATTTATTCATTTGTTAAAAAAAATATTTTTGAATCTATCTGCCAAACGGCAAATTGGCAAAAGATGACTTACCTGAAAATCTGCTCATCATCTTTTTCATTTCTTCAAATTGCTTAAGGAATCTATTTACATCCTGTATGGATGTTCCACTGCCTCGTGCAATTCTTTTTCTTCTGCTGCCGTTCAGTATTTTAGGATTCCCTCTCTCTGAACCAGTCATTGAACTGATAATCGCTTCAACTTTAACGAGAGCTTTATCATCAATCTGTGCATTTTTAATCTGAGCACTCACTCCCGGAATCATTCCAATCAAAGATGACAGAGAACCCATTTTCTTAATCACTTTAATTTGCTTAAGAAAATCATCAAAATCAAATTGATTTTTCTTGAACTTTTCTTCAAGTCGTTCAGCTTCTTTTTCGTCAAAATTTTGTTGAGCTTTTTCTACTAATGAGATTACATCGCCTTTCCCAAGTATTCTGGAAGCTAACCGATCGGGGTAAAAAACCTCTAAAGCTTCAGTTTTTTCACCATTACTTATGAATTTTATTGATTTTCCTACAACTGATCTGATTGATAATGCTGCACCACCACGGGCATCGCCATCGAGTTTTGTAAGCACTATTCCATCAAAATCGACCGTTTCATTAAATGCTTTGGCTGAATTTACTGCATCCTGACCTGTCATTGAATCTACAACAAAAAGAATTTCTGATGGATTCACTAATTTTTTTATATCCGCAATTTCTTCCATCATCTGATCATCTACATGCAAACGACCGGCTGTATCTATAATTAATGTATCAAAGTTATTTTCTTTGGCGAACTTTAGTGCTTCCGTTGCTGTTTTTCTTGCATCTGGCTGTTCAAGGGAAAATACTTTTACATCAATTTTTTCACCGAGCTGTTTTAACTGTTCGACTGCTGCAGGTCTGTAAACATCAGCGGCGGCTAAAAAAACTTTTCTTTTATGCTCTTTTAATCTTCGTGCAAGTTTAGCGCAAAAAGTAGTCTTTCCTGAACCTTGTAACCCAACAACCATAATTGTGGTCACACCAGACGGATTGAGTTTTATTTCTGATTGTGAGGAACCAAGTAAAGCTACAAGCTCGTCAAAAATAATTTTTGTAATTAGCTGACCGGGTGTTATTGACGTAATAACTTCCTGACCGAGTGCTTTTTCAGAAACTTTGTCAATAAACTCTTTGGCTACTTTGTAGTTAACATCGGCATCCAGTAATATGCGACGAATCTCTCTGAGTGTGTCAGAAATATTCTTCTCATTTAAACGTCCCTGACCTCGAACTTTTTTTAAAGCGTTTTCTATTTTTAATGATAAATCTTCAAACATCTTAACATTTCATAATAAACATGGCGAGATAAAAAGAGAATCTATGAGCTGGATTTAAGTGCATTGGCGCCGGAAACGATTTCCAGTATCTCTTTAGTTATTGAAGCCTGTCTTTCTTTATTGTAGGTTAAATTTAAGGAACGAATTAGTTCCTGAGCATTCGTGGTAGCATTATCCATAGCTGTCATCCTCGCACTCAGCTCCGCAGCATTTGATTCAAGCAGGCTTCTCCAAATTTGAACTTTTAAGTGTTTTGGAATTAGCGATTCAAATATTGAAAGCTGACCGGGTTCATATATATAATTTGATGAAACCTTATCATCATTATTTTCTGAAATGAATGGAACCGGCAGTAGTTGCACTCTAACTATCCTTTGTTGAATCATCGAAACGAATTCATTATACACCAAAACAATCTTGTCAATTTCACCACTCAAATATTTAGGGATCAGATCATTATAAAGTTGCAGAGTTGAGTGATATTCAAGTAAACCAAACAGACCGGTCATTTTACCCTGCAGTTTAAAATTTCTTCTGCCAAAATATTCTGTAGCTTTTTTACCTACTGTATAAACTGAGATATCACTATCATTTTTTAATTCTTCGCTGATAAGGTTTGATGCTTCTTTGTTAATATTAGTGTTGAAAGCACCACATAATCCTCTGTCTGCAGTTATTATAACAACACAAACTTTTTTTGAAGTTCTTAAAGTGAAGAATGGATTAGTTTGCAAAGAATCATCGGCAGCAAGGCGGGAAAGCATTTCACCAATTTTGTTCGCATAAGGTCTTGCACCAACAATTCGTTGTTGAGCACCGCGTAATTTTGCGGTGGCAATCATTTTCATTGCTTTTGTGATTTTTTGCGTGCTTTTAACACCGACTATCCTATTCTTTATATCACGTAAGGTTGCCATTTAAATTATCTATGCTGTCTTCTTAAAAACTTTAAGGAAGTCTTCTGCTGCAGAATTAATTTTTGCTTCGAGCTCTTTTGAAATATCTTTGTCTTTCTTCAAAGTTTCAAAAATGTCTTTATGCTTTACTTCAAAAAACTCAAGTGCTTCTTTCTCAAATCGTTTAACGTCTGAGACGGGAACGGAATCCATATAACCTCTTGTCCCTAAAAAGATACTTATAATCTGTCTTTCAACCGGGATTGGAGCGTACTGACCTTGTTTCAGTAATTCAACAAGTCTTGCACCTTTGTTTAAAGTCTTTAGTGTCGCCTGATCAAGGTCAGAACCGAATTTAGCAAATGCTTCCAGCTCGCGGTATTGAGCAAGATCAAGTTTAAGAGAACCGGCAACTTTTTTCATCGCTTTAATCTGGGCATTTCCACCAACACGAGATACAGATATTCCAACGTTAATAGCAGGTCGAACACCGGAGTTAAACAAACTTGATTCAAGATATATTTGTCCGTCAGTAATTGAAATTACGTTTGTTGGAATGTAAGCTGAAACGTCTCCCTGCTGAGTTTCAATAATTGGTAAAGCAGTTAAACTGCCGCCACCAAGTTCATCACTAAGTTTGGAAGCTCTCTCAAGTAATCTTGAATGAAGATAGAAAACATCGCCGGGGTAAGCTTCTCTTCCCGGAGGTCTTCTCAATAAAAGAGAAAGTTCACGGTAAGCTGCAGCTTGTTTTGATAAATCATCGTAAATAACGAGTGAATGCATTCCATTATCACGAAAATATTCGCCGAGTGTAGCACCTGAATATGGTGCAATGTACTGAAGCGGTGCTGGTTCCCACGCTGAAGCTACTACAACTGTTGTGAATTCCATTGCGCCGTGTTCCTGCAATTTAGCAACAACCTGGGCAACTGTTGAACTCTTCTGACCAATGGCAACATAAACACAATAAACTGGTTTTATACCGAGCGACTTGGCTTCTTCAGTATGAGTATATTTTTGGTTAATAATCGCATCTATTGCAACTGCCGTTTTACCAGTTTGTCTATCACCAATAATTAATTCCCTCTGTCCTCGTCCAATCGGAATCATCGCGTCAATTGCTGCAATACCAGTCTGCACCGGTTCCTTCACACCTTGTCTCTGAATTACACCAAGTGCTTTTCTCTCAATAGGTAAAAACTTATCAGTGTTTATTGCACCTTTTCCATCAATAGGTTTACCCAAAGGATTTACAACTCGACCTAATAGTTCTTTACCAACTGGAATTGAAGCAACCCGTTTTGTTCGTTTTACTGTATCACCTTCTTTAACCAGCGAACTTTCACCAAAAAGAACACATCCAACGCTGTCTTCATCAAGGTTCAAAACCATTCCGATTACATCGTTAGGAAATTCAACGAGTTCAGTAGCCATAACTTTGCTCAAACCATAAACACGTGCAATCCCATCACCAATTTGCAGAACGGTACCAACATCATAAATATCTACTTCGCTCTCGAAACCTGAAAGTTGTTTCCTTAATATTGCCGATATTTCGTCGGGTCTAACTTCAGCCATAACTTAATTCCTTTTAAACTTCATTGTTTAGTTGAGTGATATATCACCCGTTAAAAATTGTTTCTTCAGTAGTTCCAGTTGATGCTTTATTGAAGCATCATAGAGTGTATCATTAACTTTAGCTATGAACCCACCAACAAGGTTCAAATCAGTTTTAAAATTCAGCCGGACTTTTTTATCAAGAATCTTCTCCAGCTTTGCTTCCAGAACATTTTTTTGTTCAGTTGAAAAATCAGTCGCCGATGTTATAAATACGTTAGCAATGCCAAGATGATCGTCGCGTAATTCTAAAAATCGTTTACTTATTGGAAGCAGCAAACTTTCACGATTTTTAGCAATAACGAATTCAACGAATTCCATGGAATCTCCGGATATTTTTTCTTTAAAGATTTCTTTGAGAATATTGAGTTTTAATTCAGGTCTTACCACCGGACTATCAAGCATAGTCTGTAACTCTCTGCTTTGATCAAGAGTTTCAACAAGAAGCCGGAAATCTGTGGTTACGACATCAAGATTATTTTTCTCAATTGAAGATTCCAATAAAGAAGTTGCATATCTATGTAAAATTCTGAAATCTGCCATTACTAATTTTTCGTCACATCATTTAAATACTTGTCAATTACCTGCTTACTTTTTTGAGCGTCAAGTGATTGTCTGATAATTTTTTCAGCTGCGCTGACAGCAATTTCAGCTATCTGATTTTTTAGTTCTTCAAAAGCAGTATCTTTCTTTCTTTGAATTTCTAATGAAGCATCATCAACAATTTTCTTAGCCTGTTCTTTACTGTCCTTAATTATTTGTTCTTTGAGCGACTCAGCATAAGTACGGCTTTGCTCAATTATTTTCTTTGATTCCTCTTCCGCTTTTGAAAGGTTCGCTTGATTTTCTTCAAGAATTTTTCTTGCTTCATCCCTGGCTTTTTCAGCCTGAGCCAGTGATTCTTTGATATCATTTTCGCGTTTATCAATCGCTTGCAGAATAGGTTTCCAGGCGACTTTTTTCAAAATCAGAAGCAGAATAATAAACGTCAGTACAGTCCAGATCATTAAGCCCGGGCTAACGTCAAGTAAACCGCCTCCTCCGCCTTCAGATGCAATTACAGCAAATGTAAGTTCAGCTAACATTTTTTTCCTTATTGATTAGGTATTTATGCTTTAAGCGCCAGAAGGATACAAATAACCAGTCCGAAGAATGATATACCTTCTATAAGAGCAGCAGCAATAATCATTGAAGTTCTGATTGCGCCTGCAGCTTCCGGCTGTCTGCCGCTTGCATCCATTGCAGAACTTGCGAGCTTACCGATTCCAATTCCGCCACCGATAACAACTAATCCGGCGCCAATACCCGCTGCTAACCATGCTAAATCCATTTTAGTACTCCTTTAATATTTGTTAATAAATTAATGTTCCTGATGTACTGCCATTCCTATAAATAAGGAAGTAAGCATTGTAAAAATATATGCCTGAATTAACGCAACTAAAATTTCTAATAGATAAATAAAAACTGCGAATGCTACTGAAACGGGCGCAATAAAAATTGTTCCCATAAAAAATATTAAGCCGATAAGAGCAAGGATAACAGTATGACCTGCTATCATATTTGCGAAAAGTCGTATCGTCAATGCAAAAGGTTTCGTGAATAATCCAAGAATTTCTACAGGTATCATAAGCGGCAGCAGCCACATTGGAATACCATGTGGAACTAATCCTTTGAAGTAGCCTAAAAATCCGTGGTGTTTGATCCCTCCCAATTGAATCATAAAAAATGAAATGATTGCAAGCGCCGTAGTTGCGGCTATATTACTTGTAAAAGTTGCCGAGAATGGAATCAATCCAAGAAAATTACCAAACAAAATGAAAAAGAATAAAGTCAGAAGAAAAGGAAGAAAAGGTTTATAAGCTTTGCCCAATGTCAGTTCTGCAATTTCATCTCGAACAAAAATGATCAACACTTCGAAAAAGTTTGCCATTCTTCCGGGAATCAGAGATCTCTTATAATTCTTCGCAACGAAATAAAATGTAAATAACACTAAAAATGCTGCTATCCACATAAAAATAACATGCTTTGTTGGTGTAATATCAATTCCGAAAACTGGAGGTAGTTGAGGTATATGAACATATCCTAGCAAAGGAAGTTCGATTTCTTTACCATCAACGATGTGATGTAAAATCCAATCACTTTCAGCTTTGTCAGAAGTCATCAAACTATCTGTAACAACTCTCAGAGTATCTATGTTATCGGTTACTGCCAATCTGGCTTTTTCTCCCTAAAATCAAATAAAATATCTCTATTAATAAATAAAAAACGTAAAAAAAGAGGATTGAAAATATAAACCCATAGGTGTTTATTTCCAAAAAAAAGAGGGTTAATAATATGAGAGTAAGTCCTATCAATAGCCTGATCAGAAGTCCGCCCCACAAAGAAAGGAGGAAAATATTCTCAGATTTGTGCAGACTTAACTTAATCAGCAGAAATCCTATTAAAAAATTTAATAATGAAATCAGTGCGCCAATTAATATAGACTTAAATAGTATCGCAGAAATATTATCCATTAAATACAATACTATCAGAACCAGAAAAATAATAATTGAAATTAAAAAACACTGAAGCAGAAGTTGTTTTTCATTTTTTATCATTTCCGGCTTTCAGTACGGATTTAATGAAATTGTACATCCCTGCAAATACACCAAAAAATGCGCAAACAATTGTAAGAATTGGCTTAGTATCAAAATATCCGTCCAGCCAAATGCCAATGAAAACCATTACGGTTACGGTAACAGCCAGTTGGAGACCTAAGCCAACATAAGGTCCGACGGTTTTATATAGATTTCTGGTACCTTTAAGATTATCAGGTTCCAGTTTCATTACTAAGAATTTGTTGAAGAAGAATCAGATAATTCAGATGAATAACCACCCTGACCCATATTACTTTTACCATCAAAACGTGCACCTGCTTCGACGACAAGTATTTTGGTAAAAATATCTCCTTTTAAATCAGCTTTAGCTTCGAGCATAAGTTTTTCTTTTGCATTTATCATACCTTCAACCTTGCCGCCAATGGTGATATTCTGACCATTAACTTTTCCATATACTTCACCAGACTCACCGATTGTAACATTGCCTTGACAGACAATATCACCTTGAATAGTTCCATCAAGCCGGATGCTTCCATTACTTGAAACTTTGCCTTCGACTTTTACACCGTGACTGATAATTGTGATTTCTTCTGAATCACCGTTCATTTTGCCTTTCATATATTCTCCTTAATTATTGATTAGTAAAATTGTTTCTGGGTCAATAGGTTTACCATTATGCCATATTTCAAAGTGAAGATGAGGACCGGTAGTTGCTAATCCACTGTTTCCACTCTGTGCAATCAGTTCACCTTGTTTTACGAATTCTCTTTCTCTTTTTATTATAACAGAGCAATGTTTGTAAATACTCAGATATCCATCAGAATGATTGAGGATAATTATGTTACCATAATTATTTGTATAACCTGAAAAAACTACGAATCCTCCTGCAGAAGCATAAACCGGAGTTCCATCTTTAACAACGATATCAATACCATAATGAGCTCTCTCAGGATCAAATGCTCTGCTAATATATCCATTAGAGGGAAGAATGAAAAAAATTTTATTCTCTTGCTGTTGTATAAAATATTTATGAAGAATGCTCAAAAGAACTCCAAAAATATTTCCTTCATGCGGAGTTTGATAATATTTTTTAAGTGTATCCGCATCGATTTTTAAAGAGTCAATTAAGGACGAATCTCCTAATGCTAAAGCATACTTAAGCTTTTGGTTCGTAGATTTAAGGACTTGAAGTTCATTCGCCAGGAACAAGATTTTTTCATTTAATTGTTCTATTTGCAAATTATTCTTCGAGTCACGTGTATAACTATTTGGTAATATATAATCACCAGCTCCGGAAATATTCAACAAGTAAAATCCCAGTATTGATATTAATATTGAATAGGTCACTACAAGCAATAATATTTTTGAGAGAGTTATCTTTTTTGATTTAGCCCCACTCGAAGTATTATCAGGAACTATTATTACTGAAAAGCTTTTCAGATTTTTAATATATTTTAATATCGACATCTTCGTAAAATCATTTTAAAGTGGAGTAAATTTAAGTGAAGTTTTGTAACAATTCTACAAATTTAATTGCACCTTCTCTAATTAATTTTGGTTTATTTGTAGTGAGATCGATGATTGTTGATGATTTTCTTTCAGGTGATTCAGTATGAAACAGAATTGCATCTACCTTGTCAGAAAATTCCTCGATTATCAGATCAGTACGATATAATGGATTTTCACCGGTACGGTTTACGCTCGTTGAAATTAATGGTCGTGAAATTTCTTTAAGAAGATTTAAACAAAATTTATCAGACGGAATCCTTACAGCAACAGTTTTTTGATTTAAAAGTTCACTCGTTCTTTCATTCAATTTCAGAATCACCGATAACGGAGCGGGCCAAATTTTCTGAAGTATTTCGATGTGAGATTCAATTGCAAAATCAGTATAGTTCAACAAATTATCTATATCCGAAATCAACCAGATAAATCTTTTTTGCTCATCTCTTCCTTTGATTTCTGATATTCTGTTTACTACTTTTTGATTCAAAGGATTACCACCAATTCCGTAAATTGTATCCGTTGGGTAGATGAAAATCCTTCCTGTTTGGAACAATTCTGTTGCAAACGTCAAAGCTCTTTCGGCTTCAATATCTATATTGATTATATTTTTACTATCAGTTTGCATCAGATAATAATTTTTCAGCCTTTTTGATTATAAGATCAGGTGTTAATAGTTTTGCACAATCGAATGTCTCAATCGGACATTTGCTAAATCCATGTATTCCACAAGGTTTGCAAAGTAATTTATCATAGCTGATAAAATCACTTTTTGAGTTGTAAGGATAAAAACCGAACCGCGGTACAGTAGAACAATATATGGTTAGCACAGGAATTTGAGCGCACATTCCCAAATGAGTCGGTGCACTGTCATTACAAATCAGAAGCGAAGCACTTTTCAACAGTTCAACTGATTCAGTAAAAGAAAAATAACCAGCAGCAATAAAAACATTTTTCTCTTGTTCAGACCGCAATGATTCACATAAATTTCTATCCTGCTCACTGCCAAAGGTTACGATTTGAAATTTATTCTTTATAAAATAATCCACAATAGTTTTAAAATATTCTAAAGGATAAATTTTTGTCCCCCAAATTGAACCTGGCGCTATAGCAATGAATTTGTTTATCGAATTCGATTTTAAGAATTCTTCTGCTTTTATCCTGTTTTCAGCAGAAGATTTTAGTTCAGGAATAATTTTCCAGGCATCATCATCACTAAAGTCATCACCGAGGAAAGCTAAATTTCTTTTAACTTCGTGCGAAGATGGATCATATTTTACTGTTTGCTTAAATGCAAATTTCAAACTGCTGTTATCAAATCCGTAAGATTCTTTTGCACCAATACTCAGTGTAATAAGTGCGCTCCGAAATGATCTGTGAGGTGAGTAAACGATATCATAATTATTTAATTTCAGATTTTTTATAAATCTGTGGAAAGCGAAAAAAGATTTTTGTTTTCCTTTTTTATCTAATGTAATTGTGGAGTTAACAGAAGGTGAGGCATTAAATATTTCCGCAGTTGATGGGATACACAAAACATCAATTAAATACTGGTTTCGTCTCTTCTTCAATTCCTGGATAAATGGTAAGGTAAGGATAACATCACCGGGAAATGCTGTTTGAATAACAAGTATTTTTTTTACTTCACTCATTTAGTGTTTCCACCTGTTGTGCATCCATAACCATTGTTCTGGATTTTCCCTAATCACTTTTTCAAGATAGGAAATATATCTTTGACTAAGTTCGATCACTTTTTCATCATAATTCTCAGGAAGATTGTCCACAGAAATTTCGACCAAAGTAGTTTTATACTTGTAATTTTTATCTCTTATTGGAATACCACAAATCAACGGTGCACCAGTTTTGATTGCAAGTACAGCAGGTCCGGTATATACAGCAACTTTTCTCTTAAAAAAGTTTACTTTTACACCTTCAGCCGGTCCTCTTTGGTCAGCAACCATTGCAACAATTTTCTTTTCTTTTAAAGTTTGGTAAGTTTTTCGTATTGATATTCCAAGTTGAACGACCTCATTGCCAAACCTGGTTCGTGATTTATTCATCCATTCAAAAACCAATGGGTTACGAAGTGGTTTTACAATTACAGAAAAAGGAAGTTGTAATTGGATTGCAACAGAGATCGCAATAAACTCCCAATTACCGAAATGCGATGAAAGTAATATTACGCCTTTACCTTCTTTATATTTTTCAATAATTAATTCCGGATTGCTGCACTCAACCGCAAATGCAATATCGTTCTTACTCATATACGGCAGATACAAAATTTCAACAAGAGTAATAGCAAAGCTTAAATAAATTTTATACGCCAGTTTCTTGTTAGTTACGATATCATTTTCAGGAAACGCAATGTGAAGATTTTTCAGCACAACCTTTTTTCGAATAGGGATAAGATAAAAAAATGTGAATGCTAAAATGCTGGCAAATTTTCTGGAAAGAGTCAGCCCGAAAAACTTAAAGCAGCGACTAAAAAAAATAAAAAGAATATATTCAATCCTGTTCTTCATCATATCCAACAATAATTGATGTAAAAATAACCAAAGCTGATGAATAAAGATGAAGGATTAATAGAACATATATTCTAATGAATACAGGATCAGCAACTATTGAACTGCAATCCGTCGCTGCCAGTAATCATCGCGTAATTCACCCCTTTTTGTGGAATGAATCAGTTGATAATCATTAAACCCGGTAAGATCGCCAAATACAAAATAAACTCCGCCTTCAAGGTTTTCATATTTCCAGATTTCATAAGGTCGGGTTCCGGTTTCATTTGGGTGTCGTTCTATTTCTGAAGGCTCGCCATAAATGATAAACACTCTTCCTCTATCCGTTTTCCATCCTGGCTTACCCATTGCACTAAATTTATTATCACTTTCGCTTACTCTTTTTGTATAGTTGAGATAACTTTCGTTTCTATCATCAGAAGGATTCTCGTCACGGGATTTCCAGAAATTGTAAATGAATTCTCTTTTAGCTTCCTCCGTTGACAGTGCTTTATATTTGTCAATTTCCGGATTTGTGGCAACGTACTTAGACTTATTAAAAAGATCATCAATTTCTTCTTCTGACATAGCTCCAAATGTAGTGCTAAGCACTGGCGAAACCGTGAGTGAAAGTGAATCCATTGCTACAACAGATGGATTGTAAACAAAAAATCTTTTTGTTGATGATACGCCGTAATTAGCAACACTATCAATTAAATTGAGCCGAAGTGTATAAGTATCAGTCGGAAGTTTATGAGCTTTAACTAATCCAACCTCAACTCTTGTATCTACTAACTTATTTATTTTTTTCGATTTGAAGTTTACAAGTTGACCTTTACTATTTAAAATTATCTCATCCAGCCTTAATTCTGTTCCGGCTGCCTCGGACTGCAGATTATATAGCTCGAGATAATAAAATACAACTGGCTGCATTTCCCCTCCAACGCTGGCTGGCAATGGCATTACCTCATAAGTATTCTTGTAAAATATTGAAGATGTATTTTGTGAATTAGGAACAATATTGGAAGCAAGCTGAACGTCACTTAATGATGTTTCATTATTAAGAAAAGGCTTTACAATAATATTTTCTGAAAAATTTTTTTTATTTAAGCTATTGTTAAAATCACTCCCAATTACATTTACTATGTATGAGCCACGATCAATTATAAAACCAACCAGACCAATAAGGCTCTTATTATAACTTGTTGAATCAGTGATTTCATTTGATACCATCCAGCGTCGGCTTACAATTACATTTCCCGTTGTCGAGTCAGCTATTTCAATATCTAAAAGTCCATTTACATAATTACCAGTATCTGTATTTGTGACAGTCAATCCAACCTGATTAAATGAATAATAAAATTCGACATAATTTGATAGTGAATCATAACCAAACTGAGCGTAATCAAACTCAAAATTGATATTCTGGGAATAAAGATTTACTACAAATGTCAGTACGAATATTGGAAGAAGTAACCTGTTCATTTCAATTTTTCTAATTGTTATTAACAAAATAAAAAAGCGCCCGTTGAAAAATCAACAGACGCTTTAATCAAGGCAATCAAATTACTATTGAAAACTAAGTTTTATCGTAAATACATGATTTGCGGCTGGGAATTCTTTCACATCTCTGAATGCATAATCAAATACAAATCCGACTTCACCACCGATTTTATAATCCAAACCGGCACCAAAAGTAAGACCATAGATGTATTCATCAGCATTTTCAAACAAGAAATTATATCCGCCTCTCAGGAAGAAGTTATTCATAAAACTGTATTCAAGTCCGAGATTACCGATATCCTCGAAGTTGTTGTTAGCTGTATATGCACCACCAACTGACAGATTATTCTGTTCGTTAAACTGAAATGCATAAGTTAAGCTAAGCTGGAAGAAGCTGGGAATCTGGAAAGATTCGGTTATGATTTCATAACTTCCTGTAGAAGCTCCGGGTATAGTCCCCGGTATGACCGTTCTGGAAGAAAGTTCCTGACCAGAGTAACTCATATCACTACCAATATTTTTAACAGCCGCACCAATCATCAAAGCTTCAGAGAAACGATATTGCACACCTGCATCAATTGCAAAACCTGTTGCATTCGTGTTTTGAATATTCTCAGAGATGAGTTTCAGATTTGTTCCAATTGATATTCTATCTGTTAATAATTTTGAGTAAGTGAATCCCAAAGTTATAAACGATGGTGAGTAAGTTTCACCCGTTCCATCAGGAAAGTTTTCACTAGTTATCGGGATATCACCAAAGTCTAAAGTCTTTAAATCAAATCCAATAGATCCGATATCGCCGAGGCTGGTACCAATTGCAAAGTAGGAAATATTTATGTCAGCAAGATAGCTAACATAACTGAACATTGCTTCTGTTTGCGGATTGATATCCAAACCTGCAGGGTTGTAATAAATAGATTCTAACCCTGTAATATTAGCCAGGAATGCACCTCCTGTAGCTATTCCACGAGCACCTACGGGTATCAATAATTGCTCAGCACCCGTTGTACCTTTTCTTGCAACGTCACCTGCATAGATTGAAGTTGCAATTAAGATTAGTATAAGTATTATTTTTTTCATTTTTTAAACTCCACTATTTTAACTAAAAATAGCTGGCAGGCAACAATTTTATACCTGCCAATCTTAATTTTGTTAGAACCTTTGTATTTGTTTCTGAGGCATAATTATAGCAAACTTCAATACTTTATCACCATATTTTGGTGATGATACAATTGCAAGATACATGCCTGAAGCCACTCGTAATCCGGATTCATTCTGCAAATTCCATCGTAAGAACGGCGAAGTTGGTGAATCTTTATCTTCAGTACCTATTGTTCTCAAAAGTGAACCTGATAAAGAATAAATCTTTACTGTGACTTCTTCAGGTAAGTTCGTAAAAGTCACAAAAGGTTCATCAGGCGTATTGGAATAGTAATTTGATAAAGTGTTGTATCCATATAGAGGATTAGGGAACACATTTACCTTCTCCCACAAGTTCTTTTCTTCATCTGTTGTTAAAGCACCAGATTTTTTTGTTGAGAATTGGAATACATCATTTATCGTATATGGATAAGTACCTACCGGGATAACTAACTTATCACCCGGTTGATAGAATATCGCATTATCCCTTTTTTGTACACCAAGAACATACATTACATTGAAGTAAGGTGATTTGGCTATCGTCCTTTCATCTTCGGTTGCAGAAGCATCTGTTGGGATATTGTAACCACGTAATTTTGCCCATACAGTCTGATTTGCAGGGTAATTACCTTTATATACCTGTTGATTTCCAGTTGGATCATAGTCTGCATCAAAGATAAAAATAAATTCTCCGGAGATAGTAACGTTTGTGCCTGGGTCCCAGATGCCATCTGGAGTACCATTATTTGGTGAGCCAGATTTGCGTTCAAGAAATCCAACCGCAAGTTGTTTTTCGATGTTATATCTTGTATCTACCATCCAAGCTGTAAATGGCACATCTACAAATCCTTCACCAAGCTTACCAATATCACTCAAGTCAACGACAACATCCGGATTCGCAGTTGTAACCCCTTCGGCATAGACATACGAAGAATTTCTTGCCGGAGGATTTGCTCCAACATAGCCATGCAAGTATCTATATGCCTTACCGTTATCACCGAACCTGATTTCAACTCTACGCATTTTATCAGCTGTTGTAATCTTGGTTGTATCTTTCGCAAGAGAATTACCTCCAAGAGCATCACCCATAGGTCCACCATTCTTAACATCAACGTTTAAATAGTAACGTTTTGTTCCGGCAGTGTCGTACCAAAGGTTTGAAGTCTGATATTCAAGGGTACCAAGTGTTGGGGTTGCATCTGATACTTTTGTAATAAAGCCATCGGTACTTGGATAGCTGATTTGCGTACTGCCATATAAAAATTGATTCATAGAATCCAGAAGCATAGTTGAAGTTGATACATTCTCAAGATTCCAGAACATCTTATAAAGAGTTGAAGAATTGTCTTTTGTGAACGTTACTTCATACGTATCACCAGTTAGGGCTTCATTGTTAATAGGATCAACCTGAACCTTACCATCGCTGAATCCAGACAATTTACTGCTTTCCAAAACAAGCTGGGGCGGTGTATAATTATTTTCGCCAGCAACTATAGAAACGATTGATCTAACATTCTCAGCTTCCTGAGCGAAAGCAAAAGCATCCAAATAATAATCTCCAACTGTACCAACTGCCAGAGTATCATTATCTTTGTAAACCAATGCATCATAGTTAAGAGCATAACTGGTTACAGCAAAGTAATAAGGTCTTCCTTTATAAATTTTTATATTAGGTTCAAATGGATCGTTGAATACTCTGAGCCTAATTCTGCCAGTATTAGGGTCAGCATATATTGAATAATTCAATTGATTACCTGAAGGAGAGACTTCATATAATAATTCTATTCCACCAGTTTCAGCATTTTCTTTATATACATTTTGAATGAAGTCATTCAAATCATATCTTGCTAATAATACAGAATTATCCTGCCCGGATACTTCATCTTCAGCAATATTAGTTTTGAAAGCCCAAACCTGATAACCTTCAAATTTTAAATCCCAAGTAGGTGTTTGACTTAAATAATTAACCTGTTTGCTTGTGGACCACGTAATATCTATAAAATCATCGCTCGAAGTCAGATTAACTTGGGGAGCCGGTGGTGGTGTTGGAGCCAAAAAGTTCAGATCAAATATATTCTGAGCTCCATCATCTATTGCACGGGTCGTTGTAATGCCATCCAATGGCTGCGCACCTCTTCCTACAACATAAGCGATAACAATTTCATTTTCTTGATTTTTGTCAAGAACAAAAGGACCAGTATTTGTCATTTGACGAACATCTCGATTTTGATTACAAATCCATCCCACATCAGTAACCGGATCACCCGAATACCAGAATCTAGGATCGACAGTTGCACAATCTACTCCGCCTCTAACTTCTCCATAAGCGAAGTTACAAGGATCTACTGGAACACCAAATCTATCAAAACCAAGTGCATAACTACGTGCTTCATTTATATCATTTGGATCGCCTAATGCTGCAACTCCATTGAAGTAAACGACGAATGAAGATATTGGGAGGTTTTTAAATCCAGGATATATTTTTTTCCCCTTTAACTGACCTTGAATGGAAAATGCGGTATCAGTCGAAGTTCCAGGGACACGCGGACCTGAGAAAAAATCAATGAAGAAAGCAGGGACCTGATTTCCATATTCAGTATCAGATTTGTTACCATAAGTGTATCCTGCGTTTCTTGGAACATCTACACCCACAACATCATCAGTCGCATCACCAAGATCTGGATCAGCCCAGGCACCGAAATAGACATCTGTAAGTTGTTCGGGGTCGCCCGGAGTTAATCCAACATATTTCATCCTGTATCTGACAAAGATGATATTTCCAATAGCACCGGCTGAAGCAAAAGCGAAAACAGATTGTCTTACTTCAAGTCCAACTTCGATAGTTGTATTCCATCTTCGTTGAGCAACTGGTAAACCGTCATGATAAACACACCATGCAAGCTCATCACCAATTAAATCAGGCATATCTTCACCATCACCAGCTCCAGGCTGAGATTCAGGATCGTATAAACCGTTATTATTATTATCAGTCGGGTTATAAACTCCATTACCATCGCCATCAACGAAATCGGCACCGAGATTAACCGCGTCAATCCAATCTTGCCAACTCTGACCGAATGGTTCATCCTGAGAGTTTATTACATAGACGACTGCATTTGGATCATTCTCACCATCAACAACACCTTGTATATAATCTTCTACAAGACTGGCAGAAGCTGCGGCGTTAGCCCAAAGAACACCATTCTTATAACCGCTTAAGAAGAAGCCGCCGGAAAAGAGGAATCCTGAGCCAGCGAAACGTCCAAGTGAGCCGATGGGTGGTACGTTTACGTCTGCGATTATACCCTTTCGGTTCAAGGGCATATAAACATTGTTAACATTCAATGCGTAGGCATCTCCATTTTTACCTGAGGCTTGTTCATTGTTAATTTTATAAATTGGTCTGGGAGATTTAACACCGTTTATATCATCTCCTAAAAAACCAAATGTGATAAATGCTGCGGTTGTTATCAGCAGCAGCAATTTATAACTGTATTTAATATATATTTTCATTTTAATTATCCTGTTTGTAATTAAATCAAATTTTTGTTAGAAAGTTATTCTACCAAAATTTAACTTGAGACCGAGTTTAATAAGTCTTGGTATTCCAAAATTACTCGGATCTCTTTCTAAGAATTCATAATCTTTAACATAACCTTCACCTTGCTGTTGAATGGTACCCTGAGCATCCGGGTCACTTAACCAGCCAGTTGTATAGGGATCTCCTGTTGATCTCCATACGTTGACAATATTATCTGCGTCAAGAAGATTTTCAATCCATACATAAGGTGTAATGTATAAGTTTCCAATCGGGAAACCTTTTTCAATTTTCAAATCAATTCTGAAACTGCCCGGAGCGTAGGCTGAATTTATATAACCTGTATTATCAGCTACTAGTCCATTATCTCCTAAAATATCCCATTGATCAACCGGAGTATATGGTCTGCCGCTATTGTATGAGAAAATGGTATTTACATTAAGGAGTTCCCACATCCCTGCTTCACCTTCGGGCACAAAGAAATCCAATATTGCTATTGCAGTATGTCTTTGATCAAATGATAATGGTGCAATAACCTTTGGAGGCAGGTTGTCAAGGTTTCTGAATACTGCTGTTTGACTCGAACTAGTTGAGGAACCTGTTCCATCAGCAAAGGAGAGTGTATACTGTAGTGACACACTGAAGTAACTTAGCCGTGTAACATCAAATGAAAATGCGAATCCTTTGATAGTTCCAAAATCAGCATTCTGCGGTCCAATGGCATTAATAACTTCACCACCTTCTGTGCGTCGGTACTGACTCATCTCAACATTTACAAGAGATTTTGTATTCTTGTAGAAGGCAGTCAGGTTTAATGCAGAATTAAGACCAAGCAACTGTCTAAAACCAACTTCATACTGAGTGGTTTCCTCGCTAATCAAGCCTCCATTAAATCCATTCTGTGGTGACATTGTGATGTACTGGTTGTAATCAAACGGACCAGCATACATATCATTAAGCTCTGGTGTCTGGAAGAATGTTCCGTATTGAGCATGAAATACTGTAGCTTCAGTTACTGGAAATCCTATACCTATTCTTGGAGAGAATTTAACTTCTACGTCTTTAATTCTAAAGTCCCCAATATCAAATTTATTAGGATCTACTCCACCAGCATAAGGTAATTCTGGATCAATGAGTTCATGAGATTTGATGTCAAAATAGTCCATTCTAACACCAAGATTTAATACTAAATCCTGTAACTCGAATCGATCCTGCAAATACAGATAGCCGAGTATTGGTTGTCTTGGTTTTAAAAACTCAGCCATTGTTGGATGTGACTGAATGCTGGGGTCAGCAAACCAATCTAAAGAGGAAGGATAATCCGAGCCTGTTTTCTCAATCCCTGTAACATCATAACCAAAGACGAATGGTTGATTCTGAGCGAATCTTATATAGTCAGGCTGACTAGGATCCAATCCTGCAACTACATAAGCAAAGTTTCCGTAACCTCTGACTGTATGCTGCTCAATTCCAAATCCAAATTCAAGCAGATGATTATCTAGCTGAGAAGTAAGATCGAAATCTGCACCAATTCTGTCATCCTCTCTTTGCTGGAATAAGCCGGTAGAATAACCATAAGGTCTGAAAACTCCATTGATGTCTTCAGTTCTTGTTCTTCTTCCATTTCCAAGAAGAGTAACATTCATTCCAGATTCATTAGCCCACCACAAGCTATCACCATAAAGTATCTGATTTTCAACACCTTTTAAGAAGGGGTTGTAACGCTGCAATTCAAATTGTCTGTAACCCAAATTTAAATTCCAGAAAGTAGTACTGCTTACTGTTTGAGAAATTCTCATACTGTAAGAAGCATTCTCTTCTTCAATTTCTTCAATAAACTGAGAAGAGTTTTTGTATTGCCTCATTGGACCAGTACCCTTGGAGTTTTTGTAAATTCTGTCATTAAGCAAAGCACTTAATTGAACATTCCAATCGCCAAAACGAGAGTTTAACTTACCACTGAATCTCCAAACACTGGCAGGGTTATTGGGAATCGTTTCCATTATTAATGGTTCATTCATTACAGAGCCGTCTGCAGCAGTCCAGAGTTCCATCGGAACAGCAGGAGGATCTGCATCTTGGTACCATCCTCTTTCACCCGACAAGAAAATCGTATGTTCAGGAATACCTGGTATGATAGGACCGCTTAAAGAACCTGAATATAAGTTGGATCCAAAATCATCTGTGTTTAATAAGTCAGAGGATTGAACATCGACAAACAAGTCATAATCCGGTTGACCGGATTTAGTTGTTACGTTCACAATACCTGACTGCGCTTGTCCGTATTTAGCTTCGTAGCCGCCAACCTGAAATGAAATCTGGTCTATAGCAACGTTACTGACCTGGGCAACTGTTCCTCTGTTGTATAAGTTATTCTGAGGAACACCATCAACTATATAAAGTACTTCACTCCCTCTTCCGCCTCGTACGTTTATACTTGCGTTACCATCCTGTCCACCGCTTCCTTCCTGAGTTACGACACCAGACTGCAGAGAAGCTAAGCCTTGAACACCACGAACAGGTAATCTGGAAATCTGTTCTGAATCAATTACTTTAACCGTATTAGTGGACTTTGCCTCAAAGAATTTTTTATCAACAACAACAATGTCTGGCAAAGTAAAGTCAGTTGACAGTTCAACATCCAATTCATATGTAATGTTTGCAACAATTCTTACTTCCTGAATTGTTTTGGGTGCATAACCTACGTAGCTGACTTTGACCTCGTAGGTTCCGGGAGTAATATTTAATATAAAATAATTTCCATCGATGTCTGTGGCAGCACCAAGATTAGTGTTCAATAATATTATATTGGCACCAATCAAAGGTTCTTTAGTATCTGCGTCTAAAACCTTACCACTCATTTTGCCAACTCCCGTTTGAGCAAACATTGAGGCTGATAAGAGCAGAAAGACTAAAGTTGCCAGAAGATTTGTAGATAATTTTTTCATCTCTTCTCCACGAAATGTTTGAAATAATCTTCTGAGTTAATCTCTATTTAAGAATTAAAAGAACAAAAGTACGTTAAAAAAAACGGGCGAATTTACCAATCGTTAAATTGGAAAACCCACCCGTGTCATATAACCTTCACACGCAAATTACTTGAGCAACATCATCTTTTTGGATGAAGTGAAGTTACCTGCATTTAGTGTATAAATATAAAGACCGGATGCAAGTTTTCCAGCATCAAATGTAACATCATATTTTCCGGCTTCTTGTGTTGTGTTATTTACCAAGCTGGCAACTTCTTTACCAAGAACGTCATAAACTTTTAATGAGACATCACTTCTTTCTGCAAGTGAGTAAGTTATTTTTGTGCTTGGATTGAACGGATTCGGATAGTTCTGCTCTAATGTGAAATTATTTGCTAAAATTTCATCGTCATTGCTAAGAACCTGGAATTCGAAAGAATCATATAACCATCTTGTATTATTTGATAAACTATTTTGACCTGCTACCTGACCGATAAATATACCACCACCGGGGATGGCATCTTCCATATACATATAGTGAACTTTTGCCATATCACCATTAAATTCAATTCTTCTGGCTAAATATGGAAACTGTTCCATTACACTTGCATCACCTTTAAGTATTGCAGCATCTGAAAATGTTTGACCATAATCGGTTGAAACTGCATAATATAAATCTGTGAAATAGATAGGACCGGTATCCGGGCTGCCATCACCAGGATAAACGTTCCAAGCACTGCTGCCAATTGCACCGGTATATTCAAATCCTTGCCATACTACAAAAACTACTCGACCGTCATCAGATGTAGATACGTTTGGATAAGCCTGACCGATGCCATTTCCAGAATAAAGTCTGGTTGTTGTACCACCTGTAACCTGATTTCCAAATCCATCTGTTGGAGCATCTGTAAGAGGGTTAGAAACTGAAATCCAATCCTGATGATTGCTGTTCCAATATAGAATTGGGAATACGTTGGTTGTGTCTGTAGCACCCTGCAGAACACCTTCGCCGTATCCATTTAATACGATATGAGTTACACCATCATTACTGACATTTGCATTGACTTGTGCAAAGTTTGTGAAATATGCAGCGTAGGTTCTATTGATAACCTGACCATATTCTGGATTTGCTCCGGAACCTTTACCAGCCTGTAAACCGCTCCAGGAAGCTCCACTATCAGTAGAACGGTACAAATATATTCCATCAGGATTACCTGATGTGAAAACAGCATCAAAACCACCAACTGAAGATATATATGTTCCATCATCTGATTTAAATATTGGAAGTTCTGAAGGAGTATTTGTAGTGGAAAACAGGAATCCAGAATCTCCATCACCAACACGGAACAGTGAGTCGAAGGTGACACCATAATCCGACGAAGAAAAATACACAAAGTTAGTATTATTGACTAAAATGGTTCCATCAGTCAAATAAACAAACATCGGAAAGTTACCTGCAATTGATGTTGTTGGGTATGGTGTAACTGGTGCAAGATTTGTTAAATCAATTACAGAATGCCATGAACTGCTATTACTATGAGCAAACATCAAAGCATTTCCATCAAATGTACCACCATTACAAACCTGCACAGTTCCCCAACCGTAAGCTGCACTACCGCTTGTTCCGGCTGTTTCATCAAAGGCTGAAAAATTATCCGCTGGTGCACCAAAAGCAATGTATGAAAAACGCACTTGTCTTGTTCCAGCATTTTGTCTGGCCATAGCCGTCATTATTGGGTCCAGAGCACCGTCGCCATCAAGGTCAACGAGAGCAATCATAGGACCAACCGAATTGTTTGTCATGTAATCGTAGTCAGTTTGGAATAATTCCTGACCTGGAGTTAATGCAGGGGAATTGTAACCATTCTGTGAAAAGCCAACCTGGCTTTGATCAGAGGGCTTAATCCATCTTTCTTTTACAATATTTTTGTTTTGAGCAAAAGCAGTTGAAAATACTAATGCTAAAACGAAGATTGAGATAGTCATTTTTCTGACCATAGTTTACTCCTTCTAAGTTGTTGTACGAATAATGTTATTTAAAGTTGTTATTCTTTTTTATTATGAACCGATAATAAAAAGATAAAAAATGTTAATTTTTATTACCTGTGCAAAATAATACCGTCAATTATTACAGTCAAGCATTGAAACACAATTTATTTACTCTTTCCGAAATAAGCTTTTTTACTAAAAATGTCAAGAGATTGATTTATCCGATGAAACTAAATGAGTACCGAAAATATATCTTTGATGCCTTCTATCTCTGAAATTGTATTTTTAATTTCTTCGCTTAACGGACTGTCAATATTTATAATAGTCAAAGCGTAGTCACCTTCTGTATTTCTTCCGAGTGATAAGCCTGCAATGTTAATATTTGATGCTGCCAGTTTACTGCTAACAGATGAAAGCATTCCAGGTTTATCCAAATTCCGGTAAATTAAAATGCTTCCATCTGGTTTGAATTCTACAGGATAATTATTGAACTCCACTATTCTGAGTCCATCGTTACCGAATACAGTTCCTGAAATTTTCCACTCCGTAGTGGTTGTTATCATTTTTATCTCGATAAGATTTAAATAATCGTGCTGTTCAGTCGAAATCGTTTCTTCAAGTACAATTCCAAGATCATCAGCTAATACAGGTGCATTAATAAAATTAACATTCGTATCTAATTGTTCGCTGAGGAATCCTTTTAAAAAAGCATTCGAAATAATTTTTTCATTGCTGTTAAAAATATCTCCATAAAAATCGATTGATAGTCTTACCAGAGAATCATTCCTGATTTGTGAGAGAAGCTTTCCCATTTTTTCAGACAGTTTGATGAATGCTTTAAGATTTTCATTTGTTATTTCTTTCAATCCCGATGCGTTAACAGATCCAAGTGAAGAACCGTTTTTGAAATAATCAATTACCTGTTCTGCAATTTGAACTGCAACTTTTTGTTGCGCTTCTTCAGTAGATGCACCAAGATGTGGCGTTGAAACGACAGATGGATGCTGGAGTAATCCGGTACTGAAATCAGGTGGTTCACTTTCAAAAACATCCAAACCTGCTGCTGATACTTTACCTTCCTTCAATGCTTTTAAAAGATCACTTTCGTTTATAATACCGCCACGAGCGCAATTTATCAGGATAACTCCTGTTTTGCATTTTGAAATCTGTTCATACGAAATCAGATTTTTTGTTTTTTCGTTCAGAGGAGTATGAACAGAAATAAAATCAGCATTACTCCAGATTTTATCCAGTGATACAAGTTGAATATCGAAATCAATAATCGATTCAGATGTTACTAATGGATCGTATGAAATTACTTTCATCCCAAATGCTTTTGACCTTATCGCCACCTCTTTTCCTATCTTACCTAAACCAATTAAGCCAAGTGTTTTTCCAAACAGCTCTGTTCCCTGAAATCTTTTCCTGTCCCATTTTTTTAACTGAAGAGAAATATTTGCCTGCGGAATTTTTCTTGCAGCAGCAAGCATCAAAGCAATAGTATGTTCTGCTGCTGAGATCGTATTTCCACCGGGAGTATTCATAACCAGAATACCTTTTCTGGTTGCAGCTTTAACATCAATATTGTCAACACCGGCACCAGCTCTTCCGATTAATTCCATATTCTGCATCTGCTCAATTAAATCTGGTTTTACCTGAGTTGAGCTCCGCACAATCAGTGCATTGTAATCTGATATTGTATTTGCTAATTCTTCTTTAGATAAATCAGTTTTATAATCAACTTCAAAACCGGCTGATTTCAAAATTGAAATACATTTATCATCAACGGAATCGCTGATAAGGATTTTTTTCATCTAAACATATTTAAAGTTTATTAACAGCTTAAAGCGCAGCGTTTAATTTTTCAACTATCTTGCTCTTTGGAACTGCACCAATAATTGTGTCTTTTAAATTTCCATTTTTAAAAAGAAGAAGTGTTGGGATACTACGTACACCAAATTTTATTGAGGTTTGCTGATTTGAATCAACATCAAGCTTACCAATTTTAACTTTGCCATCGTATTCTGCAGCTAATTCTTCAACGATTGGTGCAATAAGTTTACATGGTCCGCACCATACAGCCCAAAAATCGATTAGAACTGGTTTATCTGATTTGATTACTTCTGTTTCAAAATTTTCATCTGTGATTTCAACTGGTTTCATTCTTAAATCCTTTTATAAAAAAATTAATTGATGGTTTTCCCTGTGTAACTGACAATATCTTCACCACCATCGGCATTTATCATTCCACCGCTTATCCATTCGCCTCCGTCTCTGCTTAACAGCGAAATAACTTTTGCTACATCTTCTGGAGTCGTTAATCTTCCTCTGGGATTTTTAACTTCAGCAACTTTAATCATTGCATCATTTCCAGGAATTTTTCGTAATGCCGGAGTATCGGTTACACCTGCCATTATTGCTGTCACACCTGTTTCCATATGCCCAAGTTCGATTGCAAGCTGTCGTACGTGTGACTCTAAAGCGGCTTTAGCAGCAGAGACAGCACCATAATAAGGAATCGCGGTGTGACTTCCTGAACTTGTCATCGCAAAAATTCTTCCTTTTTTTGCCAGAAGATTTGCCATATAGACTTCCTGCACCCAATAAACCAGAGAATGTGCCATTACATCGAGTGTCATTTCCATCTGGGAGTGTGTTATTGGCTGCTCATCATTTCGCGGGACGAAACTTTTCAAAGTACCGAATGCTAATGAATGCATAATAATTTTTATTGCGCCTTCACCGCCAAGCTGCGATTTTAATTCAGAAATTATTTCTGTTCGTTTAAACTGATCTGCTGCATTTACATTATAAAACCGTGCTTCTCTTTCATTAGATTTGATATGACTAATGATCTTTTCGACATTCGGCATTGTAGCTTGTCGATCGAGATGAATGCCAATAATATTATATCCATCCTCAGCAAGTTTCATTGCAGTAGCGCCGCCAAATCCAGAGGATGCACCTAAAATAAGCGCCCAGAATTTTTTGTTTGCTTCTTTATCCATAGACGATGAAATATTGATTTATTAGTGGGTGTAATAATACAAAATAGGTTAAAGTCACACAAATAAATTATAATTTCAAAAGTTTTGATATTACTTTTTATTTTGTGTTTAAGAAAATTGAATCTTCTCCGAACAATTTATTTAGCTCACCAAAGAATTCATTTGATAATTCAACTCTGTGGTTCTTAAGTCCGTATGCAGAACTTTTGCTTCCATTTGAAAACAGCTGAAGATACACAGGAATTTTTCCCGGATATTTTTCCATTATCCTTCGAAGTTCAGGCAGGGATTCGGGTGGGGTTTTATCTTTATTAATATTAATTCTGATACTTCCTGCTAATTCATTCCTTGCAACATCGATTGGTAATAATTTGTTGATGTGCATTTTAACTGTATCGCCGCTGCTTTCAAGATTACCGACAACAAAAACAGCTTCTTCTTTTTGAACATACTTCCCGTACTCAGCATAAACTTTTGAAAACATCAGGCATTCGCATGAGCCAGTGAAATCATCAATTGTAAAGAAAGCCATTTGTTTATTTGATTTGTCAATTTTTGTTCTAACGTCAGTAATAATTCCGCAGGCTCTCACATTTTCAATTTCTTCATTCTCCTCAACTTCCCCAATGTGAAAGTTGGCAAATGATTTATATTCAATTTCATATTTACGAAGTGGATGACCGGTTACATAAAATCCTACAACTTCTCTTTCTTTAGCCAGCATTTCTTTTTCTGACCATGGTTCGGCTTTTTTTAATGAAGGTTCGGGAATTATTATGTCGTCCGTACCACCAAAAAGACTATCACCGGAAGCAAGTTTTGAATTTTGTACTTTGTGAGAATGTTCAAGTGCAGTTTCAACCGATTCAAACAGAGATGACCGGTTTTTATGAACAGAATCAAAAGCCCCGGCTGTAATTAATCCTTCAAGTGATCTTTTGTTGACGATTCTTGTATCGACGTTTAAGCAAAAATCAAATAAGCTCGCAAAGTTTCTTCCTATTTTCTTTCTCGATTTAATTATTTCTTCAACTGCGTTTTTACCAACATTCTTTATTGCGGAAAGTCCGAATAATATTTTCCCGCCAACAACATCAAAATTCACCGAGGGGTTATTAATATCCGGTGGAAGAATTTCAATTTTTAATTTCCTGCAATCCTCAAGAAACTTTGTTACTTTATCTGTATTCTCAAATTCATTTGTCAGGTTTGCTGCGAGAAACTCTGCAGTATAGTGAGCCTTTAGAAATGCAGTTTGATACGCAATATAGCTGTATGCAACAGCATGGCTTTTATTAAAACCATAATTCGCAAATTTATCTATCGCATTAAATATTTCTTCAGCAACTTTTTTATTGATTCCGTTTTCAACCGCACCTTTTATGAATTTTGCTTTCTGTTCTTGCATTGCAATGAGATCTTTTTTACCCATTGCTCTTCTGAGAATATCTGCTTCAGCAAGACTTATCCCGCCAACTTTGTTTGCAATCTGAATTACCTGTTCCTGATAAACAATTACGCCATAAGTTTCTTTCAGAATATCTTCCAGAACCGGATGCAGATATTCAACTTTTTTTCTTCCGAATTTTCTTTCAATGAAGTCATCAATAAACTCCATCGGTCCGGGACGATATAGAGCATTCATCGCGGCAAGATCACTCAGACTTGATGGCTGCAGTTTTTTCAGATATTCACGCATTGGCGGAGATTCAAACTGAAATATGCCTGTCGTCTGTCCCTTTGTAAAAAGCTGATATGTTTTCTGATCTTCAGAAGGAATTTCATCAATGTTTATTTCAACATTATAATTTTTCTTAACAAGATCGATTGTGTCTCTGATAATTGTGAGTGTCCTCAATCCAAGAAAATCCATCTTCAGCAAACCAACGTTTTCAATATCTTTCATATTGTATTGAGTAACGATTTCCTGCTGAGAGACAGCACTTGCAAGCGGAACATATTCGCTTACTTCACCGGGAGTAATAACAACACCAGCAGCATGCTTTGATGCATTCCTGTTCATTCCCTCTAAAACACGTGCATGCATAAATAACTCTTTTATCTGCGGTTCTTCTGAAGTTTTCACCCATTTCAACTCAGGAACTTCTGCAAGTGATTGATCAATTGAATATACCTTCCCAAATTTTGAAGGAATATGCTTTGTGATATTATTGACAGTTGGAATAGGTATCTTCAAAACTCTTGCAACGTCTCTGATAACGGCTTTTGAGGAAAGTCTGTTGAATGTTACGATTTGACTAACACTGTTATCACCATATTTTTTCCGAACGTATTCAATTACTTCTCCACGCTGATCATCGGCAAAATCAACATCAATATCAGGCATTGATTTTCTTTCCGGGTTCAGAAATCTTTCAAAGAGAAGATTATAATCGAGCGGATTAATACTCGTAATTCCCAAAGCGTATGCTACTAAACTTCCTGCAGCACTTCCTCTTCCCGGTCCTACCGGAATATTTTTTTCTTTTGCTGAATTAATAAAATCCTGAACAACCAGAAAATAACCTGAGAAACCCATTTTTTTAATTGTTTCAATTTCGTATTTGAAGCGCTCTTCAATTTCTTCTGTTACTTCAAGTTTCTTTTTTTCTAATCCCAACCAGGCAAGCTGTTCAAAATATTCATCAAGATTTTTTGCCTTTGAATCTTTTGGTATTGGAAAATTCGGAAAGTGATATTCATTAAAGTCGAGTTTCAAATCTATTTTGGAATCAATCTCCAATGTGCTTTCAATTGACTGCTTGTGATTCTTGAAAAGTTTTACCATTTCTTCTGCAGATTTAAAATAAATCTGATCGGTACCGTACCTGAGATTTGAATGAATCTCGTCACCCATTTTATCGCCAAGAAGCAAAAGTATATTGTGCGCAACAGCGTGATCTTTTTCGATGTAGTGACAATCATTTGTTGCAACTAAACTGATATTAAGTTCTTTCGCAATCCTCGGCATATTTTCCAGTATCGGTTTCTCAACATCCATATTATGATTCTGGATTTCGAGATAGAAATCATCGCCAAAAATTTCTTTGTAAGTTCTTGCTACCTGCTTTGCTTTATCATAATCGTTGTGAACGAGATGAGTTGATACAACTCCGCCAGCACAGGCAGAAGTGCAGACTAATCCTTCACGATATTTCCTCAGCAGTTCAAGATCGATTCTTGGTCGGTAGTAAAATCCTTCCGTGTGTCCGAGTGTTGAAAGCTTTGTTAAATTTTTATATCCTTCTTTGTTCTTTGCAAGAAGAATTAAGTGGCTGTAGTTCTTTCTTCGTTTTCCGGTTCCATTTGATTGTGAACTTTTTCTTTCAAATCTGTCACCTTCATTTACAACATAAGCTTCCATTCCAAGAATTGGTTTGATGCCTGCTTTTACTGCTTTTTTATAGAATTCAATCACACCGTACAGAACACCGTGATCTGTAAGTGCAACAGATTTCATATTGAATTTAATCGCGGCTGCAATTAATCCATCAACGGTGCAGGCACCATCCTGAAGACTGTAATGACTATGATTATGGAGATGAATGAATTCTGCCATTGGTTAATAATTTTTTAGAATTTGTATTGCAGTGAGAAGAAAAATTTCTGAACTCAACTTCAGAAAAATAAAATTAAAATGCAATGTAATGAGATAAAATTATTTACTCATCGCCCAGTATGTCCAAATCCTCCTTTGCCTCGAGAAGTATTATTCAGTTCATCTGTTTCAATAAATTTTGCCGTGTAAACTTTCGACACAATAAGCTGTGCAATTCTTTCCGCAGGTTGAATTACAAAATCTTCTTTACCCAAGTTAATAATTATAATTTTTATTTCTCCACGATAATCTGAATCAATCGTACCAGGCGAATTTAATATTCCGATTCCGTGTTTTGCTGCAAGTCCGCTTCTCGGTCTAACCTGGATTTCAAATCCTTCAGGAATTTCAACAGAAATATTTGTTGGAACCATTTCAATTGAGCCTTTAGTGATATTCATCGGTTTTTCCAATGCTGCATAAATATCAAGTCCGGCACTTCCCCTTGTTGCATACGATGGCAACGGAATATGGATTAATTCTTTTCTCAATCGTTTAAACTTAATTTCAATTTCCTGCGGCATCAGCTATTCTTTCTTCTGCTCTCTGCAAATTTATTTTTTATCAGATTGATTTCATTTCTATTTACTGCCACAAAATAAATATACAGTGAGAATATTATGAGGATTAAAATTTTATACACGAACAATAAATTTCCTGATGAATGAAGATAATAGAACAGAGTTCCCGTTATCAGTACTGCAAACAGAATATGCCCAATCCTTTTCAGTTCATATTTTATCTGGTAAAATTTTTGCGTTACAAAATAATAACCCAATGCCATCACCAAATAACTTGCAAATGTTGCAAGTGCGGCTCCTGTCAAACTAAGAACCGGAATTAATAGAAAATTCACAATTATGTTTACAACTGCACCGGCTCCCGTAATAAAAGGAACATAAATACTTTTCTCTTCGATATAAATTCCTGCAGAAAATACTGAATACATTCCATTGATAAGATAAGCTAATAACACTATTGGCACTATATGCAATCCCGACCAGTATTCAGAACCAATTATAGAAAAGCCGGCAATTCTGATTTGTGCAATATCTGATATAAAAAGTGAAACGACAACAAGCATAACACTTCCAGCCAGGGTAAAGTAAGTTAACACCTTGGAAAACATTTCTTTCGCATTTGGTTCTTTTGCGTTCTGAAGAAAGAAGGGCTGCCAGGCAAACTGAAACATATTTACATAAAGCATCATAAAAATTCCAAGCTTGTAATTTGCTTTGTAAATTCCGACGGTTTGTAAGTCAGTTAATTTTTCGAGAATCGGAACATCAATAACCTGAACAAGCATAACCGCAAAACCTGCTGGAAGAAAAGGAAGTCCAAATTTCAACATTCTTTTAAAAAGAACTGAATGAAATTTGAATCGAAAGTTTTTAATGATAGTTGGTAACAATAACAGCAGTGAAACAGCAGATGCAATCAGGTTGCTTAATAATATTGCCTTAATTCCCCATTTGAGTATTATTATTAAATAAACATTCAGCAGAATATTTACGAGAATATTTATAATTCTGTATAATGAAAAAATTTTAGCATTTCTTTCCAGCCGAAGTTTCAGGAAAGGAATTACTACATTCGCATCAAGAAATAAAATTGCAGCACCAAAATAAATCAGATATTGATATTCAGATGGAATTCCCAGAGAATTTCCGATTGCACTGATATTCATTATTATTAAAAAAACAAACAGAAGAGAAGTCATCAAAATTGAAACATACGGAGTTGAAAAATTATCTTTATCATCTCCGACATCTTTAAAGGATGCAAATTTGAGATATGCTGAATCAAGACCGTAAATGAAAACAATATTAAGTATTGCCATATACGCGTAAATCAGTTGGATGATTCCGTAATCTGCCGGAGAAAAAATATTTGTATAAAGCGGAACAAGAATGAAATTTAAGAACCTGCCAATCATTGTGCTGATTCCATAAATGGCAGTATCTTTTGTCAGTTCTTTTAGCTTATCGAACATCAGGTTATTTTTTTAAAATCAATTTATTATTTATTCCGAAAAAATTTTTCAATAGCGCTTGTAAAAAATTCAGGCGCTCTTGTAATTTTTTTTGTACCCGATTTTATAAATGCAAGCTCGATGTAACCTTCGGCAATAATGATATTTCTATCAAGACTTCGGATTGTATGATCGATATGCACTTTAGCCTGCGGTATTTTTTCAACACGTGTTTCTATTTCAAGTTGTTCATCATAAAAAGCCGGGTTTTTAAATTGGAGGAATGCTTCATACACCGGCATGTGAAAACCACTCTCTTCAATTTTTTTATAAGTCAATCCGTGTTCACGCATCATTTCGGTTCGTCCGACTTCAAAGTATTCAAAATATTTTCCGTTATATGCATATTGCATTTGATCTGTATCCGCGTATCGAACCCGTAAAGTAGTTTTATGAATTAGCATTTAATAAATCTTTCTTTTTCGCATTAGCAAATTAAAAAATCCCGAAGATATCGGGATTAAAATTTTATAACCAAAGCTACAAATTCTGCAATTTTAGTTACGAACTGATAAGTTCAGAATCTGTTTGTGCTATTTATGATTTAAAATTCCTGACGAGCAGGAATGATATAATTAGAACTATAAAATTATTCAGTATAAGGACCCATACTTCCAAACTTGTCAATTCTATTTTGCACAAGCTTATCTTTTTTAATTTTCACAAGCTCCGATAATTCCTCAAGCAGCGCTTTTTTCAAATTGTCAGCAGCTTTCTGATGATTTTTATGCGCACCACCTAATGGTTCGGGAATAATGCGATCAATAATTCCTTGCTCGAGCAGATCAGTTGCAGTGAGTTTTAATGCTTCAGCAGCTTGCTCTTTATAATCCCAGCTTCTCCACAAAATACTTGAACAGGATTCAGGACTGATAACAGAGTACCAGCAATTTTCAAACATCAGAATTCTATCGCCGACTCCAATTCCCAACGCACCACCGCTTGCACCTTCACCAATTATACAAACAATTACCGGAACCCGTAATCTGCTCATCTCAAATAAATTTCTTGCGATCGCTTCCGCCTGCCCACGTTCTTCAGCTTCAAGACCGGGATAAGCACCGGGAGTATCAAGCATAGTAATAACGGGTTTATCAAATTTCTCGGCAAGTTTCATCAAACGAAGAGCTTTTCTGTAACCTTCCGGATTTGCCATTCCAAAATTTCTGTAAACATTTGACTTGGTATCTCTTCCCTTCTGGTGACCAAGAATCATAACTTTGTAATCATCAAGCTGAGCAAACCCACCAACGATTGCTTTATCATCGCCGTAATGCCTGTCACCATGAAGTTCAATAAAATTTGTTGTCATTAAATTTATATAATCGAGGGAGTATGGTCTGTCGGGATGACGCGCCAGTTGAACCCGCTGCCAGCGGGACAAATCTTTATAAAGTTCTTCTTTAAGCTGAGAAACTTTTATTTCAATGCGCGCAATTTCTTTTTCAATTCCAAGCCTGTCGGATGATTTTTTCATTTCCTCGAGCTTCTGCTCAAGTTCATAAACCGGTTTTTCAAAATCTAATATTGTTTTGCCCATATTTTAATCTCCTTTACTCAGCATTTTATTCAGTGTTTTTCCGAGTATCTCAAGATCAAGCCAGATATTCTGGTTCTTTACATAATAAAAGTCGAGTTTTTCAGAATCTGTAAATGTTCCTTCATCAATATACCATAAACCTGTTAAACCTGTTTTCCCCAAATTATTACTTTCAAGCAAGACAGGTTTTTTTGGACCTACTAAACTACATTTTCCTGAAATAACAGAAGGGATTGAAAGTATAAATTTTCTGAATTCTGTTTTTTTACCGGTGAGTTTTGAAATTAGGATTATCACCGGGTAAAGAGTAAATAATACCGGAATAGAAATCGCATAATCAAATATTATTTTTAATGTTCTTACAGTAGGGTTGGAAATATTGTAGTTGACTTCAACCAGTGGAATATCGTCGAGCATCGAAACTGAACCTTTACCAACTACAAAGTTCATATCTGAACCAACTATTTTGAAATCTACATTATGGTCTTTACTCGCAGAAACAATCGACATCATATCCGAATACGATATTTCTTCCGAAGAAAAAATTACTTCATTTATTTTGTTTCCCGAAAAAACATTTTTGATGTTTCCTATGCTTCCTACAACCTTGAATCCGGCAACCTCCAGCCCGATAACGGAATGAGTTTTTCCGATTAATCCGATAAAACTATGAAATTCAGATTTTTGAGATTTTATTTTTTGTGCGAGTTTTATCGCTTCATCATCGGTGCCAATAATAACTGTTCTCCTGTTCAAAGTGCCATCAATCTTAATTCCCACTTTAAAAAATAATTTAAGAAAGATACGATAAAGTGTAGTTCCTAAAAGAAGAAAAATAAACGTGATGAGAACAACAGCTCTGCTGAATGCATATTGTTTGAAAAAAAATGTTGCTGATGTAATGATTAAAAAACTGATGAACATTGCACCAATATTTCGCAGTACCGATACTTCATCTTTTTTGTAAACTCCTGAAAGAAACGCTACCAAAACGTGAATGAAGACTGGAATGGTATAAACAATCCAGTAAGCTCCCGGGTCAAACCCAACCCACTCGGTAATATTCTTGTAAAATTTTTCAGCAGCAAAAAGTGAGATGTTAAACAAAAGTACATCGGCGATTGCGGAGTAGAGTGACAACTTTCTTTTGCCTATAAATGCAAATAGTTTTCTAAAACCAATTGCCGATCGAAGAATTATTTCAACAAGCGGAAAGCTGGAAAGATGTTTCTTTACGAAGAGATGCATTGCATCGTAAAATAATTTTGTCTCGTCGAGGTTGCTGCGTTTGGTACTTTCACCTTTGTAATGTATCACCTGTGTTGAATGAACGTAGAAAACTTTGTGCCCGGCTTTCTGAATGCGGTAACATAAATCCAGATCTTCACCGTACATAAAAAACTGTTCGTCAAATCCGCCCACATTATCATATACAGTTTTTCTCATCATCATAAATGAACCGGAGACAGCATCAACTTCGTAAGTTTTATTTTCATCAAGATATGTAAGATTGTAACGGGCAAATATTCTGCTTTTGGGAAAAAGGTTGCTGAGTCCTGTAACTTTTGTGAATGAAGTCCAGGGTCCGGGGAAACTTCTTCTGCAGGCTAACTGAAGAGTTCCATCTGAATTGAGAATTTTACAGCCTGCTAATGCGCAATCAGAGTGTCCTCCAAAGAATGAGATCATTTTGTCGAGAGTGTCTTCGCTAACAATACAATCAGGATTGATAAAAAGAATGTACTTCCCTTTTGCAATGGCAAGTCCCTGATTATTAGCTTTTCCAAAACCAACGTTAATTTTATTTTCGATGAGATTGACATAAGGAAATTTTTCCCTGATGACTTCAACACTCCCATCATCGGATGCATTATCAACAACAATAATTTCTTTGGAAAGATTTGCAGATGCTTTTTCAATTGAATGAAGGAGATTCTGCAGGAATTCTTTTACATTGTAATTAACTATGATAACGGAAAGGTCCAATTGAAACCCTATTTAAGCATTCCAAAAATACTTTTTAATCTTAATTTCCATACCATTGTAACAGCTTCACGAACAATTTTCTTTGACATTTTTGATTTTCCTTTTACACGATCCATAAAAATGATTGGTATTTCTTTTATCCGGAAACCTTTTTTCCATGCTTTGAAAGTCATTTCAATCTGAAATGCATAACCGTTAGATGTTACTTTATCGAGATCAATTGCTTGAAGTACTTCCTTCCTGAAACATTTGAATCCGCCTGTTGCATCGTGAACTGACATTCCGGTAATTACTCTTGTATAAAAATTCGCAAACCAACTAAGTAATAATCTTCTCATTGGCCAGTTGATTACATTCACGCCGGTTATGTAGCGGCTGCCAAGAACAACGTCTGATTTTTTTATCTCTTCCAGAAATTTTGGTATTTCATTCGGATCATGTGAGAAATCAGCATCCATTTCGAAAATGAGATCGAATTGATTTTGAAGTGCAAATTTAAATCCGGCAATATATGCTGTCCCAAGTCCTTGCTTTGATGGTCGTTTAATAATATGAATACGATTATCTTTCTTCATTTCACCTTCAACGAACGAAGCTGTACCATCGGGTGAATTATCATCAACAATGAGGATATTAATCGTGCTATCCTTTGAAAGAACAACAGGCAACAATCTGGGTAAATTTTCCAGCTCGTTATATGTTGGGATGATAATTAATGTTTTCATACCTGAATTTAATAATTAACTGACACAAACCTTACTGCAGCGGACAAATTTCTTAAATAAAACCCTCAACTGTAATGTCCTTTACCGAATATTACCACCAGAACTGTTCTGGCAAGGATCTTAAGATCCATTCTTATTGACATATTTTCAATATAAAAAAGATCGTAACGCAATTTAACTTTTACATCTTCAATACTTTCATCGTATTTATGTTTTACCTGTGCCCAGCCCGTTATTCCTGGTCTTACTTTTAATCTACGTTTGTAATACGGCAATTGTTCGGCAAGCATTTCAACGAAGTAAGGTCTTTCGGGTCTGGGACCAACCAGGCTCATTTCACCTTTTAAGACGTTGAAGAATTGTGGTATTTCATCAATCCTGAGTTTCCTGATAATTTTTCCAATTCGTGTTACACGAGGATCATCCTTGCTTGACCAAACCGGTCCGGTATTTTTTTCAGCGTCCTTGTGCATCGAACGGAATTTATAAATTTTAAATTCCTTACCATTCATTCCAATTCTATCTTGTTTAAAAAGTACGCGACCTCTGCTGTCCAATTTTATCGCCACAGCAACAAGAAAATTTAGAGGTAATGTTATTAAAAGAACCAGCAATGAAATAATAACATCAGAAATTCTCTTTAATTTTTTCTCCCATTCAGGCATCAGCTCGGGCATGATGTCGATCAAAGGAATTCCATAAAGCTGCGATGTTCTAGCCTGACCGCTCAATATTTCATAAAGATCAGGTACAATCTTTAATCCAATTTCTCTGTTCTCAACTCTTGATATGATTTCAACCAGCAGATCGTGATTTTCTTTTTCAAGTGCAATAATTATTTCCGCTGCGTGAGTCATTTCAACTATGTTTAACAGATTTTCATAATTATCAACAACTTTAACATCTTTATAAATCTTTCCAACATTTTCAGAATGAACAGCAACGTAAGCACCAACATCAAGACCTAAAGCAGGATGTTGAAGAATCTGGTCGTGAACTTCCTGCCCTCTTGAATTGAAACCGACAATCACCGCAGTTCTTCTGCCGATACCTTTGATAAGCAATGCTCGCTGGAAACTTCTGATCGCTAATCTTCCGATTAAGACGAATACAAAAAGAAAACTCCAATAAATGAATATCAGAATCCGGTAGCTCGATTCTGTGCCTTCTAAGTAATCACTTATGAATATCGGGAAGAATAAAATGAAAATACCAATGAATGTCGTTTTAAATAAAGTTGAAATTTCATCGAAGCGGGAAGCAGCAAACCACGTACGATACATACCGAAAAAAGTAAAGATAATCAGCCAGTAGAAGTACATAACAAGCATTGTGATGTACATTTCCGGCATTATCAATACTTTGAACCAGCCGGTTTCAATCCTGATGTAATAGTAAACGAACCAAGCTATGTTTATAAAAACAAAATCGGATAGTAAGATTAATATTTTCTGTGTTCTGGTTTTCAAAATACTTTTTATTATTAAATGTGAATTATTTTACCACCTTTTTGATCTGGGCAGAAGTAATCCAACTAAAAAACCCAATCCCCATGAAAAATGTAATGCGAATATCAAACTGGATATTAATGGAATAAATTTAAAATTTTCTTTTGTTGATTTGATTGAAACACTCAGCAGGTTTACAAAAAAATAAAATCCAAGAACAATAATCAGGAACAAAGGCGATAAAATTGAAAGCATCGTCAATATCGAAAGTATAATAAGTGTAAATACAAAAGCTGGTGGGATCAGATGAGTTATTTTTGCAGCCGATTTATGTTTCTTGAACATGTGCACTCTTAATATTCCGTATCTGAACATTTGTTGTATAAACTTTTTAACAGTTTTTCTCGGGTGATAATAACTTTTAATATCAGGTGAAAAAAATATTTTGTGTCCGGCTTTTCTTATACGCCAGTTTAATTCGGCATCCTCCGCTATAGAAAAGTTTTCTTCAAAATATCCTATTTCATCAAATAATTCTCTTCTGTATGCCGCGTAAACAACAGTATCTACAAACTGTTCTTTCCTGCTCCAACGATAAGGCGCGCTTCCCATTCCAAACGGATTTTCCATTGCCCACCCAATTGCTTTTTGAGTGAGATTGAATCCAAGATTTATTTGTGTGCCACCGGTAACTTTCAAATTTCTTTCAGTTAGATACTTATTATTATAATAGATGAAATCCGGATCGAGGGATGCATGCGCTCCAAGTATAACAATTATTTCACCCTTTGATTCTTTTATTCCAATGTTCAATGAGGTAGGTGTTTTTCTTACAGGATTATCCAGTAGTGTAATCTTAGGAAATTTTTCCTGATAACTTTTTACTTTGTCAATCGTTCCGTCAGATGAATGTCCATCAACGATAACTATATCAATTAAATCATGATCGTAGTTTTGATTTATAATTGAGTCCAAACAATTTCCGATATTATCCCGTTCATTGTAACAAGGTATCACAATCGAGAAACTGTATTTCCTGGAGGATGTTTCTATCATAATTATTTAGTTGGACGACACAGTACCAATGTTTGTTGACATGCAGATTTAGTGTTATTTCTACTGCTGTAATTGAACTTCAAAAATATGAATTCTAAAACAGAAAAAATTACGATTTTCATTACCTCAACCTGAAAATTTTTTCGCATAGAGACTAATTAATACCTTTGAATCCGTTTTCCAATTATATTTTTCTTTTACGGCTTTTAATCCATTTTGACCGAAAAGATTATCTGAAGATAAAATTTCAGTTGCCGCAGCAGCAAAATTTTCAGAATCACCTGTTTTATAAGTTAATCCGCACTTACTTTCATCGACGATTCGTTTAATGGCTTTTGAATCAGCGGCTAAAACCGGTTTTGATTTGGACATATATTCAAACAGTTTGTGCGGAATAGTGGTATTCCAAAATTCACATTCAGGCTGTGGGCTTATAAATATTTTCGTTACCTTGAAATATGAAGCGAGTTTATCGTGACCGGGCCAGTCTATGAACTCGATTACATTTTTTAGTGACAGTTCATCAGAATTTTTTTTTAATACTGGAACAGTAATTCCATTACCGATGATCAGGAGTTTCACATTAGTAAATTTCTCTTTCAAACGGCTCATACCTTTTACAACAACATCCAAACCTCTTTCAGGTGTAACGTAGCCGGCATAAAGCAAAACAATAAAATTATTATACTTCGCAATGATTTTTTCATCGATCGGTTCCATAGCAAAAGTATCAAGATCAACAGTGTTTGAAACAAGATAAATTTTTTCCGGATTAACATCTTGCTTCAACAGTCTCTCTGTATTTTCCTCAACTACTGTAATAATTGCATCTGAATATTTAATACAAAACTTTTCAAGAAGTCTGGCTGCTTTGTAATTCTTAAATATTAAATTTATCAAACCGGTTTTACCAAAAGCTTTCAAAGCTTCAGGATAGTTTTCATGCATGTCAAAAATTACCGGAAGTCTGAACAACTTTCCGAACAACAAAGCAATTGGAACCATTGGTAAATCGTGAGCATGAATAAATCCTGGTTTAAATCTTACTATACAAATAAAAACTTTAACCAGATATCTTGGATTAAAAAAGATCGGAAAATTAATTATGCGGTTGAGTTTTATGGATTTAAACAGTGCGTTAACTCTTTTGATTTCGCAATATTTAAAAGCGGGGTTTTGTGTTTTGTCATACTGATTGCAAACCACAAGAATTTTATATCCGGCTTCATTAAGGCTTTTAATTTCTTTTTCTAACCTGATATCAGGAGGAAAAAGTGCCTGCGAAATCATCAATATATTTTTGTCGATTAGCATGATTAAATTGTTCAGCTTTTAAACTCATTAGCCGGATAAATAAAAAATAATCGGGTATAGTACAAACTTCTTTTCACTAAATCTCTTTTCATCATTAAGATTCCACCGATCAGAAAAACCGGAATGCGGATAATCAGACCTGCATAATGAAAAATTATCGCGAAGAAAAATTTCATTCCTTTAAAATGCTTCTGAAAAAATTTAATGGTGGAGATTGATTGATATTTATTTTTGAACCAGGATTCTCCTCCGGCTGATTTCCCTTTCAAATGAATAAGCGAAGTTTCAGGAAAGTAAACTACATTCTCATTCATCTGCTTATAACGATAGCATAAATCCGTTTCATCCATATAGAAAAAAAATCTCTCATCAAATCCACCAAGCTTTTTGAAGATTTGCTTTGGAGTGAAAAGAAATGCACCTGTAACTACATCAACTTCTGTAATTGAATTTATCTCGCTATTCATCAGATGATATTTGTTGAAGTATTTTGATTTAGGAAACAGTAAATAAAGAAAAAAGTTTGATGTAAATACATTAGCTAAAGTCGGAAAATCAAAAACAGATTTTTGAATCGATCTATCCTCATTAAGAAGTCTGCAACCTATAATATTCTCACCTGAGATTGAATCAGCATAATCAAAAACTTTCTTAATTGAATTCTCCTGAAGAATTGTATCATTATTAAGAAACAATAAATATTTTCCTTCAGCCAGTTCCGTTCCCTGATTATTTGCCGCTCCGAATCCCTTATTCAGTTCATTCTTAACGAGTTTTATCCCGGCGAATTTCTTCGTGACGTCTTCAAGTTCACCTGGAATTGATTCATTATCCACTACTATAATTTCAAATGAAATATCTTTTGTAAAAGTATAAATCGAATTAAGACAGTTTCTCAATAATTCTGTTGATTTATAATTAACTATAATTATCGAAACGTCAATCCCTAACTTTTGAATTTGCTCTTCCATGACTCATAATTAATTGCTCGGAGAAGAAGATTTACTTCTTCATCTGAAAAATATTTTAATTTTATTGTGAGTGTAATCGTAAGTAAAACAGCCATGGGTAAATAAACAAAGAAAGGAAGAAAAGACAGAAGAACAGAACCTGTAATAAACGGGATCAGCCATTTGGCAACTCTCATCGAAAAGAAATTAAACTGGATACCAATTCCTTTTAAAATAAATATGAAAAAAATTGTACCTGCAGCACCAGCGGCGACTCTTGCCACAGCAACACCGCTGTACGAATAAAGTGGAGTAAGGATTATAACTGATGCGACCTGAAATAAAACTATTAATAAAGTACCAAAAAAATTATATTTCTGTTTGTTATAAACTGTAAGAAGATTTAAAGTAAAAGTATTGAAATAGGTAAATAATATCGACCAGAATAAAATGGTCATCGGCAGATAGGCATCTGAATATTCACCGCCGAAAATAAGTTTGATAATGTGTTCAGCTTTGAAGGTTATTATAAACGAAATCGAGAATGAAAAAAGAAATAAAATTTTGTAAACGAGTCTTGTCGCCGGCATTGTGCTTGCACTTCCGGTTTCCCTTCCCCGAACAATCAAAGGGAAGATTGTAGTAATTAATGCCTGAGGAATTATTCCAAGCGGAACCGTAAGCCGGAGCGCCGCAGAATACAATCCAACCGAATACTCAGAATCCATACTTCGTAATAGTAAAACATCAAGCTGTTGAAATGCTGTGGTCAGGACAACTGTTCCAAATAGAGGAATAGATTCTTTGATTAACCAGATTCCCTCTTTAAAAGAAAAATTAAATTTATACTTATACTTTTTATGAAGATAGATAATCAGAAGTAAAAATCCGGGAATATTTGCGGCAACATAAGCTATAACCAAATATTCAAGTCCTCCTCCTGTATAAGACATCAAAAAAACAAGAATGAGCAACACGATACTATCAATCGTATTAAACAGCATAACGCTGAACATATTCAGATTAACCTTGAACAAAACTTCCAGAAGTTCACGGAAGTTCATGTATTTTGATGAAAATATAATGTTCAGAAAAAGGATGTTGGAAAGGATCAGTTCCTTCTGGTTCAGATTTGTTATCAAAGAAAAAGTGTTGAAGACAAGAAACAAACCAAACAACAAAATTATCCGCAGACTAAATGCTGTGTTAAGCAGATCGTAGCTTGAATCTTTCTTTGACGACTCTCTGAAGACAATCGGACCAAAACCAATATCAATAAATTTAGAAACCAGTACAGTCAAAGCAACAATAGAAGAGAACAAACCATACTGCTCGACACCGAGATTACGTGCAATGAGTGTAACCGAAACAAGAGTGATGAGCATTTCCGCGCCCCTGCCAAAAAATATTGCAGAAACATTACTCGAGACTTTTGTAGTTGGCTGCATGGGTTAGGTTAAATGGTTGCAGATGGAATTAAATAGGGATTTTATCATATTCTATCTTGGGGTTGAGTTCCAAATATATACCTGCTTCCTCATCAGAAATTTATATAGTCCAATAAGCAATGCCAGGTTAGTGAATACATAATAGTAGATGATACTAAATATTGAAATATTAATTTTCAATTTATTAAGAATAAATCCCACTAGAGCGGATACATAAAATCCGATTTGAAAATAGAAAATGATTTTATAAAAATATTGATGATCGATTAACAATGCATTTGTAATCAGCAATAATATCAGAAGCAGAGGTACGAACCAGCGTATCACTTTGTGTGAAAAAAAAGCATACGATAAAAGTATCTTTTTAGGGATGAGAAGACCCCCGAAAAATTTCAGAGTTTGAAAATTTGTCGTTGCGAACCGGACTTTTCTTCTGAATTCGGTTATAATTTCTTTCGATACCTCCTCAACTGCTATAGCATCATATTTGTATAAAAACTGAAAACCCTGTTGAAGTACAGCTAATGTCTGAAACAAATCATCAGTTATAGCAACTTGAACCGGAAATTTAGTGAACAGTTTTTTCCTTATCGCATAAATACCACCGTTTGCTGCGATGAGCGTACCCAGATTACCTTCAAGTTTTTTTAGCTGCGTTTCATACTGCCAATACAATCTTTCCCGGTTGGTTTTATCGAAATCATCTGCGGGCTCTTCCAAAACCAAACGGCCGCACACACCACCCACTTTTTGATCATCAAATTCAGATACTAACTTAACAAGCGCATCTTTGTTAAACTTAGTATTGGCGTCACTAAAAACAAGTATATCATTCTTAGCTGTTTTAAACAGATCATTTAGCACGGTAGCTTTTCCTCTTCGCTGCTCAAAATTTACACATTTCAACCAGTTATAGTCTTTGCTCTTACTCTGTACTATCTCACTTGTTCGATCTGAAGAACAATCTGATCCTATGATCAATTCCAGCTTGCCAAAATCAAAGTTGAGGTTCTTGATATTCTCAATCCTTTCAGCAATAACCTTTTCTTCATTGTATGCTGCAATTAAAATTGAAATCGATGGGAAATAGTCTTGATCCGCAGTAAATGGTCTGGATTTAAAAAGTTTGAATATCCTAAGCGAAAAAGGATAAATCAGATATGCATGAAGAAGGAGTAAGACAGCAAACCAGAAAATAGCTGCAATGTAAAGTTCCACTTGTATCAATAAATATTATAAATAGTAAGGCTAAATATATAAATCAATTTTGTATTTTGATTGGCATCGCATTTTTAAACGAAAAGAGAGAAGAAAGTCATATAGTTCTATTATGATTAATCAAAGACTTACTTAATAGAATCAGAATAAATATTTATAGTAATCTATACTACTGTTTCTTTCTGAATTACTGTTGCCTCAGAAGATTTTTTAACAACATTATTCAAACCTTTTTCCCCATTTATTTCAGTTGTTACATCTTTGTCGTGTGATAATCGAGTCTTGAACTTATCTGTGTTAGCTTTGGACTCTTTACTAAAAAGGTGCTTGTAAAAAGTGAGAAAAGCTTTTAATGTTCTTTTAAGTTCTGATGGATGTCTGATAATGTTCTTTGCTTTCATAGAGAAATATGCAGCCCTTAAGTAATATTCTCTTCTTGCATAATTACAAAAGTCGACAATCTCTTGAGCTGAAAGATCATGCGTACCGACAACCGTATTGTGCAGACCTTCAGGAGTAAGCCAGTCATCCCAGGTTTTTGCTGTTATCAGTCCTTCCTTTTTTGCCCAGTCGTAAGCTTCGGTTCCGGGATACAACATCAGCGGAAAGAATTGCGCAGTATCAGTATTAAGTCTCTTTGCTAAAGTAAGAGTTTCGTTCATCGTTTGTAAAGTTTCGCCTCTATTTCCCATCATATAGCAGGCGTGGATTAGCAATCCAGCTTTACGAGCATTTTCAGCCGCTGTAAACTGTTCAACTCGCACACCTTTTTTCATCAACTTTAAGATTTCATTCGAGCCACTTTCAAATCCAACGATGACTAAACGACATCCTGCCTTTTTCATCCAGTGCATTGTTTCTTCGTCCAGATCAGCTCTTACATTGCAAGTCCAAGTTAGTTTGTTATTTTGTTCAATAAGAAGCTTACAAATTTCAATAGTATGTTTTTTAAATACTGTATAAGTATCATCTTCAATTGTTACTTCCACAACTTCAGGAAAATTTTCTTCAATGTACTTAAACTCAGCAGCAATGCTTTGTGGAGAACGATGTCTATATGTATGTCCATAAAAATTTTGAGGATAAACACACCAGGTACACAGATATGGACAACCTCTGCCAGTATAAACCATCATTTGCGGGAAACGGCCAGCTGCAAAAAAATAATCTCTAGAATTACAAAATCTTTTAAAAATTTCACTTGCAAATGGCATAGCATCAAGATCTTCCTGCGTTAAAGCAGGGCGATGACCGTTCGCAACAATTTCAATTCCATTTCTCCAAGTAAGTGAGAGAACATTTTCCAGTGATTCTTTCTTTTCAAGTCGTTCTGCTAATTCGACGATGGTGGCTTCGTATTCATTTCTGGCAATTGCATCTATCAAATTTGAACTTTTTAGGGTGTCTTTATCAACGGCAGTTACGTGGTTTCCAACCAAACAGACTAATACGTTATCAAATTTCTTTTTTACTTCTTCAGCAAACTTTATATCACTGCTGATGCTTCCAGTGCTTGTTTCAATTACAGCAATTCGAGGATTAAAGTTGGCTAACCTGTTCATCGTTTCTTCAACTGAAATAGCTTCCGCAGGTGCATCAATTAGTGTGATTTGATGACCATTTTTTTCTGCAACTCCTGCTGCAAGTGCTAACCAAATAGGATAGTAAACTGTTCCGCTTTTGGTGACAGCTGGACTTCTCGATCCCCTTGAATACTTTGGGAAAAACGGGGGATTTATGAAGGCAATATTCATTAACTAGTACTCCAATTGAATAGTTGAAATTTTTGCATTTAAGGGTCGAAAATAATGTAAATATGCTAAAACCAAAACACTGAAATTAAAGTCCTCATATCTTGACTGCAATTGTTACGAATTCTTTCTCCAATCAAAATCCGTTTTAAAGATAAGAGATAAAATCTTCCGCATGCTGGCTCTTTCAATCTTTTTTAATCGATTTCTCTCGTTTGAGATAAAAAATGAGCTTATAAAAGAGAATAATATTCGAAGAGTGAATCCTTCGAATACTAATATTCGTAATAAAAATAAATTGATAACTCCATAATGCTTTTGAAAGAAATAGAACATTCCTCTGTACCGTTCTACTAAAAGATTATTTACCGCTTGTTTTTGCACACGCTGTCCGGTTGAATGTCCAAACAGATGAATGATATTAGAAGTCGGTAGAAAAACAGATTTGTAACCTGCTTGTTTAAATCTGTAACTCCATTCTACTTCTTCGTTGTAAAGAAAAAAAGCTTCATCTAAAATACCGATTTTATCAATTGCTTCTTTCTTCACCATCATACAAGCCCCTGTTACATGATCAACTTCCCTGCTACTGTTATGATCCCAATAACTCTCCAATGATTTTGACTTTAAAAATTTCTTCAACAAAGCCGCAGTCTTACTTTCATAACCAATCATATTTTTTATAAACTCATTTGCATGAACAAACTCTTTAAGCAAAGATGGGAAAGAATGAGTTGATCTCTCTATTTCTCCATTTGTATTAAAAATTTTACAACCAACTATTGCAACATCGTCGTGGTTCTCTAGATAATCAATCATCGGTTGAAATGAATTTTCATTTACTCTTGTATCGGGATTCAAGAGTAGGATATATTTTCCTTTAGATCTTTTTATACCTATGTTGTTTGCAGCAGCGAAACCAATATTTTTTTCATTATAAATAAATTTAATGGTGGGGAATTCTGGTTCTATACCTTTTATACTATCAGAAGAGGCATTATCAATTACAAACATTTCAGTTGAAGTTGAACTAGTACTTTGCACTAAAGAGTTTAGACAGTTGAAAAGTACTTGTTTACTGTTATAGTTAATAATAATTACTGACAGTTCCATATTGGGATCTTTTTGCTCTGCTTTTTCTAAGTTCCAGATAATATTTTCTACCTAGACAAACTATCGGATTAAACTTACCATAATTTGAATGCTTCTCATTCAAATATTTTGCATTCTGATACATCTTACTCCAATCTTTAGTTAAGGAGCCGGTATCAGAAGTTCTTCTTACTGAACAAGTAACTTTTTTAATGTGTTTGAAATCATAAATGCGACTCATCCTTATCCACATATCCATATCTTCATCAGTACTAAGCTTTTCGTCAAAGTAACCTACGACTTCAAAACATCTACGATGATGCATAACACAAGGTGTAAAAATATAATCCTTAATTAATAACAAATTTCTATTAAAATCTTTAGAATACTCCACGAACTTCTTCGTTGTAAAATAAGTATTATCTTTTTTATCCTGTAACTCAACAAGGGCATCAGTGTACGCAAACATAATCTCAGAATTTTCCAGAAAATCGTACAGAGTTTGTAAATGCTCAGGATGATACCAATCATCGTCATCTAAATAAGCTACATATTTACCGGAAGCGGCTTTTAATCCAATGTTTTTAGCGTGAGAAACATTCCCTTTAATCTCTGAGTCATAAAGCCTAATACTAATTCTTCCAGAGAATCTTTCAATTAAATCTGATATTTTCACCTCGCCATTATTTATAACAATTACTTCAAAATCTTTAAAGGATTGATTTGTCAGACTTTCAAGTGCATCATCCAAAAAATTTGGACGGTCGAAGGTAGGTATTATTACACTTACTGAAACCTTATACATTAATTCACTAGTTAGTGAATACCTTAAACTCGATATATCAAATGAGGAATATTTACTTAAATAATTGTCGCACAGAGCCATTGCATTTTTGTTCAACCCTAAATGGCTATTCAATTTAACTGCAAAAAATGTAACGAACTCTCTTGTTTCCAGTCTTCGTGCTGGAGATATGATTTTGAACAATAATTTCCAAAAGTAGAAGAGTAATTTTCCTGCCTGACTCCATTTATTATAATAATGAATTTTAATTTCTAATTCTTGAAAGCTTAAATAGCGAATATATTGCTCGCAATATTTATTTCGGATATGATATGATTCTGTAATTCCCTTTTTCTGTTCTTTATATTCCTTGTTCTCCCTGCTTGTTGAAAGGTAATAGGAACCTAAAACTTTCGGTATGTGATAAAGCTTATACTTAAGTGCAACTTTACAAGCAAAATCATAATCGCCTGCGACTTCCAAATTTTCATCAAACCATATTTCATCCTCTAAATGAAGTGAAGCTCTCCACATAGGTTGCGGTCCTGTTAAACTTGCTTCTAACAATCTTGTAATAGAAAAATCATTCCACCTTCGAATTTTGTTTCTTTTTATCTCATCAAATTTCTCGTTTGATGTATACGAATATTTCTGATCAGCGGACACGATTGCAACTTTGGGATTTTTTTCCAGATGTGAAGCTAAAATTTCTAAGGCATCTTTCTTAAGTCTGTCATCTGTGTTAGCATTCGTAATGTATTTACCATTCGCAACCTTAATTCCCCTATTCCAGGCTTTGTAAATAGACTCCCGTTGTTCAGTTCTTAAATAGTGAACATTAGTGTAGTTTCTTAAATAAGGCTGAATTATTTTTCCCTCATTTTCTGCGGAACCACTATTTACAATTATTATTTCTATTCTATCAGCTATAGTTTGTTCGAGTAGATCGACAATTCTACCTTCAATAAATTTCTCGGAATTATAAGTTGAGATTATAGCGGAGACAACTGGATTTGGATTAGTCATATACTATGTAATAATGTTAAACTAACGTTACAAAATCAAAAATACCAATTTAATTAATCAAGTCTTAAATCATATTTAATGGTATGATCAATCATTTTTTCACAAAAATTTTATCGGCGACTTTCAACAAAGTGCTTTCGCTGACTGCAAATTTATTAATTTCTTCTCTTGAAAATATTTTCAGCACACGAAACATGTATACAGATACCGTTATCAAAACCAGAGGGATAATTATAATCTTAAGAATATCCTTCTCTATAATTTCAGATAAAGCTAGTCCTATTAAAATATTAATGCTTAGAATCAGAAAGGACTTCCAAAGTTGTTTAAAATTATCAAGTATTAGACTATTTAAATATTTTTTCTGATAATACAGTGTTAATGTGAATGAGCTTAAAATTGACCCAACACTGCTAATTACTGCTGCATTGTAGCCAATCCAAGGTAATGTAAGAAAGAAAAGACAGGTGTTCACAATGACGTTCAAAATCTGTATGATAATTGTTTTTCCCGGGTAACCTTTTGCCATTAAGTATTGATACACCGGAACTACTATAACAGCAAGCAAATATGCAACAGTGATCGAAATCATACTTACTGAAATAACTTCAACATCATTCCCAATCCAGATTTCAACAAATGGCTTAGAAACATATATAACAATGCATACAATGGGAATAATTAGAAAAGCTGTTTTTTGTTCAACAGTATGAATTAATTTTCTAATTTTTTCCTTATCGCTAAGCTGTGAAATAAATGGAAAGAGTGGATAAAATACACGGCTTGTAAGATTCCAAAGTTGATTTTTTAACCTTATTGCTATATCAAAAAAAGCGACTTCAGTCAGTCCAACAAAATGACTGATAAGCAGTTTTGTGAGGGGTTCATGAAAAAAGCTAATTGAGCCGCTTAAATAAAGTTTAACACCATATGAAAGTTGCTTTTTTGCGGTGATTAAGAAATTCTTTCTAACACCTCGTAATTTAAAACTGCCCCAGGTTTTCTTAAATAAGATGTATACTACAACAAACCACACTATTGTCGCTGTCAGAATGCTAATGCTAATTGCAGTGAACCCGGGAAATTTAAGCAGTGACAGAAGAATTAGTCCCCAATAAAGAAAGTTATAAAGTATGAGAGCGGCATTATTCAGGTAAACTTTCTGCTGAGCATCTAAAACGGCACTAAATATTTGTCCGAGTAACAAAAAACAGTTTGAAATAATAATCGCATTAAAAAGTAAGGTTGTTCCGGATGTAATATATACTTGGCTTATGTTAAAAACGTTGCTTAAAAAAAACTCAGTAAAGAAAATAGCAGCTGTTGAGATTGGAATGAGAACAATAAAAAGCAATGAGAAACTAACTGCTATATCATAATTTGATTGTTGAGACCTTCCTTGTTCTGCAACATACTTAATTAGGGAAGTATTTAATCCCAAATTCATAAATACATTCAGGTTGTTGAATAATAATAACAACGAGAAAATACTATAAGAATGTAAACCAAGTGTGCTTATAAAAACTGGGATTACAATAAAAATTAGAACTGTGTTAAGGATTACCTGAAAAGTTCCTGTAATTGAGCTCCAGAGGAGTTTCTTCTTCATCAGGATTTAAGGTTAAGATTGTACTTGGGGAGATGGCAGTCTTTTATACAGATAAGCTCATTAGCTGCTGTATTTGCTAAATCAATTTCAACAAGTTTTCTTTCTTTTATTGTAAAAAATCTATAAGACAACTCTTTCATAAAAAAAACAAACTCATCCTGTGAAGATTTTATACCATTGGTTATACTTCTATTAAATTCGCAAATAATTATAGGGGAATGGTCTGATCTTAAGATATTCTTGGCTCCTTTCAGAACTAAGAAATCAGCACCTTCAACATCAATCTTTAAAATATCTATATCCTTAATATTATTTTTCAGACAGAAATCATCAAGACGAATTGAATTAATTTTGATTACTTTCTGTACCTGCTTCATTGGGGTACTGATCAGTGAATTATACGCATCATCCTCACAAACATAAAATTGATTTGAACCTGTAAAATCAGAAACGGCAAGTTTCAATGTTTCAATATTCTTTACAGCATTAATTCTTATGTTTTCAGTTAAACGGTTATATGCCCAATCTGCTGGCTCAAAGGCAAAAATTTTTCCGCCAGCTAAGATATTTTTACTCGCTAGAAGAGAATAGATTCCGATATTAGCACCAATATCAAAAAAAACTGAACTCCTTTTTAGTAATGTCCTCAAGAATTCAATTATTTCAATTTCGAACTCTCCCCAGTAAAAATGTTTGTCAACGTCTCTGGAAACATCTAATTTAATTTTGAATCCATATTTAGTTTTTTTTACAAATTCTTTATTTAGAATGTATTCACGAATTAACTTTTTTGTTTTTCTCTGTATTCTATAAAAAATATTCATGTCATGTACTCGCTATGCCTGTTCTACGCCCTAAAATTTTCCTGTTAGCAATTGATAAACCTAAAAGTACTCCCCACAGCACAATTCCGTGTCCCCACAACCAGGCGTCTGTAACAATCATCGAAAGCAGAGTATAAATAGTTAACCACAGAATTAGCTCAGAATAAAAAAGTTCGTCTTGGGATCTACTTAGCTTGTAGTTTTTTATTGCATAAAGTATAGTTGAGATTAAAAAAAACATGAAGCCTAAAAATCCTAGTATACCACCTTCAGTAAGGATTGCTAAGAATGTTTCATGAGGTGTAAGTTTTTCAATAAACGATTTGTAAAGAAACGGATCTACGTCAGAATATTCTTTGGAAACAAATGGGAATCCATAAATTCCAACACCAATAACAGGGTTATTAATAAAAGCCTCCCATGCAGCTGACCAAATGAAATATCTTGTTACCAAAGAATTTATTTGGAGAGTTAGTCGCATCGGATCGTCTGTTTGCTCAATCTTTTTTATTTCTACTCGTTCAAAATAATCTTTGTTTACATCCTTTAAAGTCAGAGTAAAAATGCTTATAGCAAAAATGATTGAAATAAAACCTACAGATAATTTTAGTCGGCTCAATTGATACTTTTGGCTGCTAAAAAATAAGTGCAAAAAACTTAAGAATAGAGTAGCTCCGGTCACTAACCAGATACTTCGGGTTTGAGTAAAGATAAGAGCAAGCGAAAGAATACACAAAACAATCAGACTTATCAGCTTTCCTCTTTTCTTAAGCATTAAGAAAATGAATGAAATCACAATTGAATATCCAACATAGTCGACGTACATAATACCTGAAAAACCGAATACTCTTTGGCCAGTTAGTAATGCCAATGCTACAACAAAAAGTCCATTAATTAATGAAACAGCTAAAAATAAAATAATTAAATCTCTAATTTGAAAATGATTTTGTATAGATGCGGAGATTATGGTAAACGTCAAGACAAAAAAGATAAGATGTAATGACAATGGCAGAGCTTCTGTAACATTCGATATTAAGTTATAATAGGATGGAATTAATGAAAGAATGAAAATTCCAAAATAATTTAATATTTTGTTTTTAAATTCTTGGAACTCATACTTATGAGTTAAAAGAAACGATAACACTACGAACAACACGAGTAATTCAGAAATTGAGAAATAAAAAAAATTGAGGTTAACAAAGATGGAAATAATCAGAATTGAATATGTCAATCTGTAATTTAGAATTATAAAAAGGCATAAGGGGACTGATATTATTATTACATAATAGCGGGCTTTAATATCTAAAGTTGTAATAAGCAGAACAATAGCCGCTGCGAGTATAAATGCTATTAGTAATTGGAGGAGTAAGTTTTTCTGATTATTCTCAGTATTAATATTTGTAGTGAGAATTTGCAAAAAGTTTATCTTCGTTTGAAAAAATTTATGTTTGACAGGATGAATTCAACTTTAGGATTTTTTGAATTCCTAAATACTTCTCTGAAGATAAGGAAAGAAGCAAAGAGTAAGAATATTATCAATGTAGTTATCGCTGACATTAATAGCCTCGGTGGATAAGCTTTTTTCTCAGGAACAACTCCATAATCAATTACTTGTAAAACCGGAATATTTTTTTGCTCTTCGAGCTTAGCCTGTTCATATATAGGGACTATAAATTCCAGGATGGCAGTATATATTTCAATATCCCGGTACAATCTTAAAAACTTTTTCATATTTTCAGGTAATGAATTAAGCGCCAATAAAAAGCTTTCTTCATTTTTATTTCGCTTTAAACCATTAAATTCCGATTCCATCAAACTCACTTCCCTTCTTAACAAATCTACCTGGGGAGATTCCTTTTCATACATATTTTCTAATATTTCTAATTCAATCTTTTTCATTGTGATTTTAGTCTCTAATTCAGTATAAGTACCTGCAATCAATTTAAGTTGCTCTTTTGCTTCATACAATCCTGTACTTTCTTGAAAATGTTGCAGAGAATCTTCAACAATTCTCAAATTTTCTTTTAGTTCAGCGTAACGATTCTCCAAAAAGATCCTATTATCCCTTGATTTGGCAATATTTAATTCAATCACTTTCTGATTTAGAACCTCCAGAAGATAGTTTACTATCTCGGCAGATTTTTCTCTGGTTTTTGCTCGCACCGATATCTCAAAAGCATCTTCATCGGTCACTTCTGCTTCTATTTTCTTTGATACTAGCTTGACAGCTTTTTCCATGCTGTTTAGGTTGTAATCATTTAAGAGATCAAATTTCTTAATTACATTTTCCAGATTTGATCGACTATAAATAATAGTTATATATAGATCGGTACTAGCTGATTTTGAACTTCCACCAAGTCCTAAAGGGAGGTCTTTAAGATTTTTCATAATACCTGATATGCTGCCTGTTGGTGAGGAATCGTCTGAAGGTATGATTAAAGCTTTTGATTCAAATTCTTCATCAATAACAAAGTAGATAACGAGATAGGATATTACAAAAGTGGAAACTATTAAAATCAATAAAAAAATCTTCCATTTTGTAAGAACTACTAAAAGATCCAGAAAATCCAGTCCTTTATATTCTGCCATGAATTAAATATTTCCCTTATGATTATCTATGAAAAAGTTGTTTTTTCATCTGAAATGAAAATGTCAAGATTAAAGAATATTCCTTTGAAAAATAACTATATTTTACTTTATTGCTCATACGAAATTTGTTTATGAAGCTGGTCAAAGACGTTTGATATTAACGAAAGATTATTTATTTTTGAAACGAATTTTAATAATTAAGTAAAAATCAATACAATTATAGATAATTTGCTACTTTAATAAAAAACGTTTATCAGGAACTTTTATTACCAGAGTAGCAGATTTACGCCGATTTTAGGGAATAGCTCTGGTCGGTTTTTTAGTTTTAAACATAATGGAACAAAATACGGAGGAATTATTCTAAATCTTCGATACTGTAATAATACACAGACATTCATTAACAAAAAGGAAGGAAAGCTGAGATGAACCAAATAAAAGCAAAAATAGACAATCCTCTGTCTGAATTAATTAGTGACGAAATCTTTGAGTTGTTAGAAGTTCATGGATTGATTGATGAAAAAGCGGTTCGCGATTATCAGATTCGTAAAAAGTTCAAAAGCCTGAGGGCTGGTAAGGTAAGTGCAGGTGATGCAATTGATGCAATCAGGGAAGAATATCCTTATTTGCAATTCGATACAATCAGAAAGATTGTTTATCAGATTAGTAAATAATAAAACTTGACAAATAGCGCTTATCAATTTATATTTCTAATGACTCTTTCAAAGGGTTCTCCCCTGCCCTTTGATGTAACAGAGTCGAGCCCAGTGGTCCCCCATCGCTGGGCTTTTTAATTTTTTTTTTAGGAGTAATTATGGCAACCAAAATCAAAAAAAGAACAATCAAACAGACAAAAAAAATATCTGTTTCCCCTTTCAATATTTATTGGGATAAAAGGAACTATTACCTGCTTGCGCTCGGTCTGATTGTAACAATTATTGGATTTTATTTTATGACCATCGGTCCCTGGGATAGTTTTTCTTCTCTGGTAATCTCACCAATACTACTCTTTATAGCTTATGTCATCATTTTTCCATTATCAATTTTTTTAAGAAAGAAATCAGATAAAGAACAAGTTTCCCAAATGGGCAGGCAGGATAGCGAAAGTGATCCTGGCAAGAGTTAAAGGAAACCTGGTTTCGACTCAGAAAAATTCTAATCTTGTCGGGCAAAAATTGTTGCTCGTTCATCCGATTGATTTAAATGATAATTACATTGGTAGTAATGATGTTCTTGCTATTGATGTTGCAAATGCAGGAATTGGTGACACTGTTTTGCTTGTTCAGGAAGGAAAAGCTGTTCAGCAAATTCTTGGACATAAAAAAGCTCCAGTTCATTCAATAGTTGTAGCTGTTGTTGATTCAATCGATGTGAACGAGAAATACACTTCTAAAAAATAAAAATTCTTTAATGTGAGCAAATTAAATTTTGAACAGTTAACCGATCTGTTTCTGCTTTTATCGATTGATGGGATTGGTCCCGGCAAATTCAGAAATCTGCTGGCAAAATTCAGAAGTACGAAAAATATTCTTTTAGCTGACTCCCAATCTTTGATGAATGTTGAAGGCATCAGTACAAACCTTGCAAAACGAATCAGAAAAGCTTCACACGAAAGAGCAGAGACAGAAAAATTCACTGAGAAAGAATTAAAAAAATTAGAAAAACTTGGCGGGAAATTAATTACAATCTGGGATAAGGAATATCCTGCAATCCTGAAAAAGATTTACGACCCACCAATTCTTTTTTATCTGCTTGGAGAGATGACTGACAGTGACCAATATTCAATTGCGATTGTCGGAACACGGCAGCCAACAAATTATGGTAAAGTTCATGCAGAAAAAATTTCAATGGACCTTGCTAAACAGGGAATTACAATCGTAAGCGGAATGGCAAGAGGAATTGATTCGGTGGCGCATAATGCTGCAATCAAATCAGCAGGAAGAACAATAGCAGTTATCGGAAGTGGATTAGATGTTATTTATCCTGCTGAAAATAAAAAATTATTTGAGAAAATTACCGAATGTGGTGCTGTGATAAGTGAATTTTCTCTCGGCACACAACCCGATGCACAAAATTTTCCAAGAAGGAACAGAATTATTTCCGGACTAAGTCTTGGTGTTATTGTAATTGAAACAGGACTCCAGGGTGGTGCAATGCAAACAGCAGCATTTGCTCTTGATCAGGATAGAGAAGTTTTTGCATTACCGGGAAATGTTGGAGTTAAACAATCAGAGGGAACAAATCTACTAATTCAAAAATCAGAAGCTGAATTGATTACTTCAGCAGAGGATGTTATTACCGAACTTGAACTTAAACTTAAACCAGTGCTTGGTAAAAATATTCCGAAACAGCAAGTTGATTTGAGTTTATTTGAAGAAAAAATTATTAACGTAATGAATTCTGAACCGCTGCACATTGACAAAATTGCTACGCTTGCAAATCTTTCGACATCAGATTGTTTAGTTAATTTGCTTTCGCTTGAGTTTAAAGGATTGATTAAGCAGCTGCCAGGGAAGATGTTCGCGCTGCTCTAAAATCCAAATCACAAAACACAAAACCCAAATAAATCACAAATATCAAACAAAATTTCCAGACAATTTTTGAACTTTAGATTTTCTAAATTTAATATTATTTGTGATTTGTAATTTGAACATTGCGATTTGATCAATTGTATTTCTTCTTCTCTTTCCATAAAAACTTAAGTCGGTCTTTCAGATTTTTTTCCTGCCCATTTTCTGTTGGGAAATAAAATTGCTTCCCGTCCATCTCATCAGGAAAATATTTTTCAATTAAAAAATTATTTTCAAAGTCGTGAGGATATTTGTATTTCTCACCGTAGCCAAGTTCTTCCATCAACTTTGTTGGCGCATTTCGTAAATGAACAGGAACCTGATAAAGTGGTTGGTTTTTTACTTCATGTTCCGCTTTCGAAATTCCGATATAAGATGCATTACTTTTCGGACTGGATGCGAGATATGTTGTACACTGTGCTAAAATAATTCTCGCTTCCGGCATTCCTATTTTTTCAACTGCACCAAAAGCAGCTTCAGCCAGAACAAGTCCGTTTGGCGCTGCATTTCCAATATCCTCAGAAGCCAGAACAATTAATCTTCTTGCAATGAATAATGGGTCTTCACCACCTTCAAGCATCCTTGCAAGCCAGTAAAGTGCTGCATCAGGATCACTTCCGCGAACACTTTTGATGAAAGCTGAAATTAAATTGTAATGTTCTTCTCCACCTTTATCGTAAACAACATTTTTTCTTTGAATAATATTATCGAGAAGTTCTTTTGTTACAATGATTTTTTCCTTTTCAATCTCCTGAATGATTGCTGATTCAAATATGCTCAGCATTATTCTTGCATCGCCGCCAGACAGATATAGCAAATAATCTTCAGCCGGTACTTCAATATTATATTTCAACAGGTATTCATCTTTTGAAATTGCATTGTGCAAAATTTTGTGAAGATCATTTTTTGAAAGTTCATTCAGCACATAAATTCTTGCACGCGAACGAAGAGCAGGAATTACTTCGAACGAAGGATTTTCAGTAGTTGCACCGATTAAAATTATTAAACCAGTTTCAACTGAATGAAGCAATGCATCCTGCTGAGCTTTGTTGAAGCGATGAATTTCATCAATGAAAAGAATTGACCGAAGTCCGAGACTTTTATTATGTTCGGCAATCTGAATAATATTTCTGACATCCTTCACTCCAGCAGAAACAGCACTGATCTGATAAAATTTTGAGTCAGTTTCATTTGCGATAATTTGTGCGAGAGTTGTTTTACCAGTTCCCGGTGGTCCCCAAAGAATAAATGAAGTGACCGTTTGATTTTCAATCATCAACCGGATTGGTTTGCCTTCACCAACGAGATGTTCCTGTCCGTAAAATTCTGTAAGAGATTTTGGTCTTACTCTGTCAGCAAGCGGAGTGTTCGGTAATCCGGTTTTGTCATCACTTTTCTTCGATTTCAATTACTGTCTCATCTTTTCTTTTCATATTATATTTTTCGCGGGCGATTTGTTCCATCTTTGCAGGAATCTTTTTTTGCAATGAATCAATTTCATTTTTTAGTTGTTCGTTTTCGAGTTTTATTTTCTCAAGTTCGACCTGCATCGAGTCAACCTGGTTTTTCAATCCGGTATATTTAATCAAACCACGTTCGTTAAAAAAAATATAAAGTAAGCCAAGAACAATAATGGCTATAAATAAATACAGAACAAGTTTCTTTTTATTCTTTGCCATTACAAAGCCTGTTTAATTATTTTATCAACCAATTCATCGAATGAAATTCCAACTGCCTTTGCTGCTTTTGGAACCAGACTTGTCGGTGTCATTCCTGGCAATGTATTTACTTCAAGACAAAATAATTCATTCTGATTATTCATTCTGAAATCAACTCTTGCATAACCTTCGCAGCCGAGAGAATGAAATGCAGTTATTGCCTGCTGCTGTGCTTTCTTTGCAACATCGTCAGGAATGTTTGCAGGAACAATGTATTCACTCATACCGGAAGTGTATTTATGTTTGTAATCATAGAAACCACTTTTCGGAACGATCTCAAGAACTGGTAACGCTTCATTTAAAAGTACCGTGACAGTTAATTCTCTCCCGGGAATATATTTTTCAATCAATGCTTTGGAAGAATATTGCTGAGCAAGTGCAATTCCTTCTTCAACTTCGGATTCATCTTTAACAAATTTTAATCCGACTGTTGAACCCTGATCATTCGCTTTTATGATACATGGAAATCCGAATCGCCGCTTAATTTCATCAGCAATAAGAACAGGTTCGAAACTTTTGTAATTAATAGTAAACCAATCAGCGGTTTGAACTCCGGTCTGTCTGAAAATTACTTTCGACATATCCTTATCCATTGCAAGAGCACTTGCAAGAACTTTTGATCCGATATATTTTAATCCGCGGAGTTCAAGTAGTGATTGAATTGTACCATCTTCAGCCCACTTTCCGTGCATTGCAGAAAAAACAATATCGACATTATCAAACATCGTAGAATTAATTGCATCAATACAATTCCGGTTAGATATTTCAGAATAATCTTTTTCAGAAAAGAATTGCATTTCTTCTTTTGGCTGATGCAATCCATAAGCCGGATCAATAACAACTGCAGGATATTGAAGATTCTTTAAAGCCTGCAAAATTCCTTTGCCTGATTTTTTTGAAACATCTCTTTCGGGAGAAGTTCCACCGACTAATAATGCTATTTTGGGTTTTACTTTAATCATTTACCTTTTACTATTTTTACTAACCCAATTTCTTATAGAAATTGGGTTAGTCTGTTAGTTAAAAAACATTTCTCGGATCCTGTGTAATTCCGTAAGTCTCTTCGGATAATTCAACTAATCTTTTCACATCTTCGGGAGATAACTCATTTGGTTTTCCAAGCAATCGCGCTTTGAATAAAGTTTCTGCTGCGTGTTCAAGTTTTTCCATTTTGTAATAAGCATCATCAACATTTTTTCCGAGTGTCATTGCACCGTGATTTTGTAATAGAAATGCCCAGCCGTATTCAATAAAAGGGTCGAGACTCAACGGGAGATCATTTGTTGATGGTGCTGCATACTTGCAAAGGTGAACTTTCCCGAGTGTTAAAATCACTTCAGGGAAATAATGATTAACAAGTCCTTCACCCAAAAGTGAAAAAGCGGTTGAATGAATTGGATGACAATGCACAACTGCATTTACATCTTTTCTTTTTGAATATGCATAAAGATGTAATTTAAATTCAGTTGTGATTTTTCCTTCGCCTTTTAAATGTTTTCCGTTGAAATCAAATTCAAGAATATCTTTTTCTGTTATTTCTCCTTTGCAGATTCCTGAACGAGTAATGAGAATTGTATTATCATCAGTGATCAGTGAAACATTTCCATCACTGGCTGCAACAAACCCTTTCTGATAAACTTTGTGACAAACAGAAATGAGCTTATCTATCTCTGACATTTTCTTTCAAGCTCTTCCATTAATTTCATATTGATCAATCCGTCTTCGCCAGTAACAGGTGGTGTCTGATTTTTCAAAAATGATTTTTGAATAGCCCGCATCATAAACAAAAATTTATTACCACGCTTGCGGAAACTTTTTTTTGCTTCACCATCAAGCTGAATAGTAAGTTTTGAAGGAACTCCTTTTACTCCAATAAAATTTTCGATGCTTATTGCACCAGTGTGTCCAAGTATTTCAATCCTGTTGAATGCTTTTTTAGTGTTGTAAGAAACATTGAACGAACCATAGTTTCCATTCTCGTACTTTACAATTGCTGATACATAATCTTCAACTTCATAATTATAAATGATGTTATCCATATAACCATTTATCTCTGAAATTTCTCCGCCAAAAAATCTTAACAAATCAATTAAATGAGTTCCGAGATCACGCAAGGCACCACCGCCACTTAAATCTTTTTTAAATCTGAAATTATTGCCCGGTGGAAAATCAAGATTGAATGAGAGATTTATACTTACAAGTTTTCCAATAGTCTGATTTTTTATTAATTCTTTTGCTTTTATTACATGAGGATGGAGACGATGAACATAATTTACTGCAAACAAAACATTATTTTTTTTGCAGACCTGAACCATTTCTTCTGCTTGCTTGCTGGTAATCGATAATGGCTTTTCACAAAGAATATTTTTTCCGGCTTCCGCAGCTTTGATGACCTGTTCATAATGATGTGCATTTACACTTCCGATAAAAACGCAATCAATATCTGATTTCAGAAATTCATCATAGCTGTCAAAATATCCTGAAGCGCCGGATAATTCAGCAAGTTCTTTTGCCCTGTTAAGATTATGACTATAAAATGATTGAACAAAACTTCTTCTTAAAAATTTTATTGTGGGAATAAAAGTGTGCTCGCTAAATCTTCCACAGCCTGCAACTCCCCATTTTAATTTTTTTACGACAGGTTTTCTTACATTAACCATTTAAGCCGAACTGACTTTCTAAAAAACTTTATTAAATAATTTCAGACGTTCCATAACCATATTAGTCGGTCTGGCATTCAGCATAACATAAAAATGAACGCTTGGAACATTCTTATCAAGAAGTTCAAGAACCTGGTTTGCAGCCCATTCAACTCCGATATTCATAACTTCTTCCGGTTTTGCTTTTTCAATTTCGTCTGATAAAGCGGAAGGAATTGTAACGTGAAAATCTTTTGGAATAGAATGAAGCTGAGCTTTTGAAGTTAAAATTTTTAATCCCGGAATAATCGGAACATTTATTCCTGCTTCACGGCATTTATCAACATATTCAAAATAAAATTTATTATCATAATACATTTGAGTAACAATGTATTCTGCGCCGGCATCAACTTTTTCTTTTGCGAATTTAATATCAGCTTTTAAATTCGGAGCTTCAAAATGTTTTTCAGGATAACCACCGACACCAACACAAAAATTTGTTGGCTTTGCATCGAGCAGAGATTCCTCGAGATAAATTCCTTTGTTCATTCTCATAATTTGTTCAACAAGTTCAACTGAATTTCTGTTTGCACTTCTTCCAACAGGAATTGGTTTTTCATATCCGCTGTCGTCTCCGCGGATTGCAAGAATATTATCAATACCAAGATAATTCAACTCGATCATAAAGTCTTCTGTTTCTTCACGGGTAAATCCTTTTACAAGAATATGAGGAACAGCATCAACATTATATTTATTCTGAATGAGGGCACAGATTCCGAGAGTTCCGGGACGTTTTCTTTTTACTTTCTTTTTAATTCCTTCAGAGGTTTCCTCGTAGATAACTTCTGCGGAATGACTGGTAATATCAATAAACGGTGGTCTGAATTTTATTATTCCATCGAGAACGTGTAAAACATCCGTGATATCTCCGCCTCGTTTTGGAGGTATCAATTCAAAACTTATAAGAGGTTCTTTCGCCTTCTCTAAATGATCAATTACTTTCATTTAATCTCTTTTTGTTGGACAAATTATCTGTGTAAATATAGACAAAGTTAATAATAATTATGGTTTGATTAGAAGTGAATTATTTAAGGTAAAACTTTAAATATTTCTTTAACATTTTCAATAGGACTTTTTTCTTCACTATTTTTCAATAATTGTTTTATCTAAAAAGAATACTCATCTATTCTTTGATTATTTTCAAATAAAATTATGATCAAAAAATTAAAAATTCTTCTTTCATTCATCGGTTCTAATGATGCAGGTAAATTAGCCGGAAAACCTGATGGTGCTATCCTGACAGCTCTTGACAATGAAAAGTTTGATCAAGTTAAGCTTCTTTGGAATCGAGGGAAGACAACCGAAATCACTTATAAAAAAATTGCTGAATATCTTAAAAAAGAGATTAGTAAAAGAAAATTATCTAATTTAGTTTCAATTACAGAGTTGGCTATTACTGATATTACAAATCACAATAAGATTTATACACAATTAAAAGATTTTACAGATAAACTGGATAAAACTGACTCTTTTATTTACACAGCAGCAATATCATCTGGAACACCTGCGATGTCTGTCTGCTGGATACTATTGGCTGAATCGGGTGATTTTTCGGAATCAAATCCATTAAGGTTAATCCAAGTGAAAGATCCAAAGTTTGGTAAATCTGAAAACATTTCTGTTAAAATTGATACATCTTTACCAAGGATAGTAAGATTAAAAGAAGAGGTGAAAGGATTAAAGGATTTACTTCCATCGGCAACATTAAGCATTTCAAAACCAGGATTAATTATTGAGGATAAAGTAATTAGTTTGGCACCGGTGGAACTTTCTTATTACAGATATTTTGCAGAAAGGATCATCAACGATAAAGGTCTTGAAAAGTTTTCAGGGATAAATACATCCAATGCGTTCCTGAAACGAATTATCGAAATACACACCGAGCTCTTCCCCGATTTGGATTTAAACAGAATGGAATTGGAAGAAATGGAAAGAAATAAATTTGGTCTTTCGCTTTATACTTTCCGCGGAAATGTCTCAAAAATTAATAAGAAAATTAAAAAAGTAATTGAGAAGGAAGCAGTGTTAGAAGCATTTAAGATTAGCATTGAAGGACAGAGGGGGGCAAAATTTTATGGTCTAAAAGCAAATAAAAATAAGTTGAAAATAATTTATTAAGATTTGAATGATTAATGATTCAAAAATAAGCAAGCCAAATAAATACACTTCGCTAATCAGTGGAATTGCAGAACTACTCGAATCCGCCAGAAGCAAAACTACAAGGGTCATCAATGCAATCCTGACAGCTACCTATTGGGAAATTGGGAGAAGAATTGTAGAGTATGAACAATCCGGTGTGGTAAAAGCCAAATATGGGAAAAAATTATTGCAAAATATTTCAAATGATTTAACAAAAAATATTGGGAGAGGATTTTCTGTTGATAATCTGGAATTAATGAGATTGTTTTACCTGGCTTATCCAAAAGATAAGATTTCCGAGACGCTGTTTCGGAAATCCGACTCAAACAAATCCGATACATTGTCTCGGATTTTTAAATCTGAAAAACTTTATGATATTTTTCCACTTTCCTGGTCTCACTATGTTATATTGATTCGAAGGGCGAAGAAAAAAGAAGCTCGCAATTTTTATGAAACAGAAGCACTTAGAAATGGTTGGTCTGTAAGATTACTTGACAGGCAAATTTCATCTCAGTTTTATGAGAGAACATTGCTTTCAAAAAACAAAGCAGCAATGCTTAAGAAAGGCGAAAAACTTTTGCCTGAAGATATAGTTACGCCTGAAGAAGAAATTAAAGATCCTTTCATTTTGGAATTTCTTGGATTGAAAGATGAATACTCAGAAAATGAACTCGAAGAAGCATTGATAATTCATCTCGAGAAATTCCTTCTTGAGCTTGGTGGAGAATTTGCTTTCATTGGTCGCCAGAAACGATTGCGAATTGGAAATGAGTGGTATAGAATTGATTTGCTGTTTTTCCACAGGAAATTAAAATGTCTTGTAGTAATTGATTTAAAAGTTGGAAGATTCACTCACGCAGATGCCGGGCAGATGCATCTTTATCTTAACTTTGCAAAGGATAATTGGACTAATAAAGGTGAAAATCCGCCGGTTGGATTAATACTCTGTGCTGAAAAAGACAGTGCAGTAGCAAAGTATGCTCTTGCCGGGTTACCTAATAAAGTTCTCGCTTCAGAATATAAATTAACGCTTCCCGATGAGGAACTACTTGCAGGTGAAATCGAAAAGACAAGAAAGACAATTGAAAAAAGAAGGTTACTAAAATCTAAAAAGCTGAAGTAGATTGCCACAACATTGCCAAAATTCTTCCGATCTGAATTATTTTTATTTTGTATAATAAATTTTTATATGATCTCAATAATCGATGAAATTTCAATATGAGTTTTAATTCCTCCGAACAAGACGCAAGAATAGTTATTAACGATCTGTTAAAAGATTCTGGCTGGGATTTGAAAGATAGTTTCCAGGTGCGGACAGAAGTGCCTATTAATATAGTTAAAGAGAATCAGGATAAATATTCGGATAGAGATTATTCAGAAGATAAAACTCTTGGCAGAGCTGATTATGTTCTTTATGATCGAGATGGGAAACCACTTGCTGTAGTTGAAGCAAAGAAATCCGCACTTCATCCGTATCGAGCTAAGCAACAAACACTTCCTTATGCAAAAGCAATAGGTGCTCCGTTCATCTTTTTAACAAATGGAGAATTAATTTATTTCTGGGATTACACTAACGACGATGCAAGAATTGTAAACTCTTTTTATTCTCAGAAGGATCTAGAGAGAATAGTAAAGCAAAGAGCTAACAGAGAACCAATGGCTCATATGCCAATTCCTGATAATTACATCAGGCAAGGTGAAGTAAGAAATGTGAGAGATTACCAGAAGGAAGCAATGAAAGCTTTAGACCATTCCTTGGAATTAGGCAAAAGAAGATTCTTGATTGAACTTCCAACAGGTACAGGAAAGACCGACCTAATTGCTTTATATCTTAAAAGATTAATTGAAGCAGGAAGAGCAGAAAAAATTCTTTTTTTGGTTGATCGTGAACAACTCGCTAAGCAAGCTCTTGAAGCTATACAGGACATACTCAGGCAATACAGCAGTTATTGGTTAAGACCTGGAGTTATTAGAGAAGAAAAACAAATCACGGTTTGTTTATTACAGACAATGATTTCACGATATACCGATTATACGAGCGGATATTTTGATGTTGTTATTGCTGATGAATGTCATCGTTCAATTTATGGTGCCTGGCAGACAGCTTTAACACATTTTGATGCTTTTCACATTGGATTAACTGCCACGCCTTCAATATATATTGAAAGAAATACTTTTGATTTCTATCAATGTAAGAATGAAGCACCTGATTTCTCTTTACCAATTAGAAAAGCATTTGAAGGTGAATATTTAGTGCCCTATAAATTTGCAGAGAGAATTACAAAACTGATGACTGAAGGTGTAGAGGTTGATGAAGAATATTATGATCCAGCTGAGTTTGAAAGAATATGGACAAACGAAAAGACGAATCGTTTGATGATGGAAGAGTTTGACAAACTTGCTTGGGAAAATTATAAAGAACTTGCACCAGGACAATCAAAAGGTCCCGGCAAAACAATAGTTTTTGCAATTACGAAAAATCATGCAACAAGATTAGCAAAATTCCTCAATGAGTTACATCCTGAATCACGTGGACAATATGCAGAAGTAATTACTAGTGATGTGACAAATGCTGATGAACTGATAAGAAAATTTAAGAGAGAAGATTACCCGATGGTTGCTGTGAGTGTAGGAATGCTTGATACTGGTTTTGACTGTCGTGAAGTTTTACATCTTGTTATGTGTCGAAGAGTTCGATCTCCAATTCTCTATCAGCAGATGCGAGGCAGAGGAACAAGAACGTGTCCAAAGATTGATAAGAGGAAATTTATGATCTATGACTTCTTTGGTAATCACGAATACTTTAATGATAGCGAGGTGGATATTTTCTCTGGGTCTGGTTTTGGCAACGCTTATGAGACTAAACCAGATAAACCGAAAACTGCAAAAGAACTTATTGAACTTGGATTAGACGATGAATGGATGTATAGTGTAAAATATGTTGAAGTTGGTCCACAGGGCGAAAGAGTGGATAAAAAGGAATATGTTACTAATTGGGAACAGACCATAAAGCGGCAATTAGAAAATGATCCACTCATTGAAAAGATAAAAAATCAATCGGCTGCACAAGAAGAAGAAAGAGAAAAATATGGACTAACCCCAGAAGAAGAACAAAGTCTTGCGGAATCACTTAACTCTCCAGAAATGTATTTCAACGAAGACAATTTAAGAAAAGCATATCAGCAGCCTGGTGGTAACCTTATAGACTTTATTAAATATGCCTTAGGAACTGAAAAACAGAAGTCAAAAGAAGAAATTGTAACGGAAAATTTTCACGCCTGGCTCATAACAAAATCACTCTCACCTGAACAGGCTCAGTATCTTTCTATGCTGAAGAACAGAGGAATTGTGAAAGGTAAAATTGAGATGGAGGAATTATTTAAACCACCTTTATCAATATTGAATGCTGCTGGTTTGGGTGTAGAATTATTTGGCGAAGATGGGTTAAAAGATGTTATTAAAGAAATGAATGAATCACTATTTACGCTTAAAGCTGGATAACTATGAACCAGGAAATACGAAGAAAACTTGACCGAATAACAAATATTTTATTTGCTGGTGGAGTAAATAATCCGATCACCTATATCGAACAGATTTCATATCTGATCTATCTTAAATTATTGGATGAAAGAGAAAGTGAAATCGCAATCCAACAAAGACTAGCTGCGACACGGGCAAAATCACTTTATCCAGAACAAGCAAAAAGATTCAGATGGTTCGAGTGGAAAGGTCTTAGCGGTGAAAAGCTTGTAAAGTTTGTTCGTGACGAAGTCTTTCCCTATATGTCTTCAATAAATAGTGAAAATCAGCATATAGCTTCTTATTTCCGCGATGCTGTATTAGAAATAAACGACCCTGCAGTATTGAAACAAGTTGTTGATGAAATAGATGAAATCAATTTTTCCAAACTTGGTTCCGATGTTAAGGGTGATATTTATGAATATATGCTCACTTATCTTAACACGATGGAAGGTGCTTTGCTGGGTCAGTTCAGAACTCCAAGGCAAATTAGAAAGATGATGGTTGAAATTGTAGACCCCGATTGGCGTGATACGATTTACGATCCTGCTTGCGGAACAGCGGGTTTCTTAATTGATGCACTTGAATTTATTATGGCAAAGCATTCTGAGAAGACTATTGATGTACCAATTTATGGAGAAGAATGGCTGTTAAAGCAATATTTCAATAAGCAGGAAGCTGAAGTTCAATTAAAATTTAAAGAAGAAGATTTTTCTTTTGATGATGATCCTAAGCTCAGAGAGAATTTTATTACTGAATTGAAAAAAGAAGTTCCCAATTTAATGACTTATAGAAAAGGAAATGGCGACTTGATACCTGACTGGGGAATTCTTGAAGCTTCTATCTATGGAGTGGATGTAAGCAGACAGATAATGCGTATTGCTACAATGAATATGGTTTTGCACGGACTGATGAAAGCAAATGTTAAAAGAGGAAATACTCTATCTGAAATGGGTGGATTGACTGAAGAAGATCTTTACCGTCAATACAAAGTCATTCTTTCAAATCCGCCATTTGCAGGTGTTCTACCTAAAGAGTCTATCAGAGAAAACTTGCCAAAGAATACAAAGAAAAGTGAGCTGCTCTTTCTGGCAGTAATGATGGATTCGCTTGTTGAAGGAGGGATATGTGCAGTAGTTGTTCCTGAAGGTCTGTTGTTTGGTTCTACTAATGCACACCTGGAGTTGCGAGTTAAGCTGGTTGAACAATTCCAATTGCTATCTGTTATTTCCTTACCAGCAGGAGTGTTTAAACCTTATGCGGGAGTAAAAACTTCTATTCTTGTCTTTAAGAAACCTTTTAAAGAAGGATTGTTTGAAGATAAACCTGCAACAGAAAAAGTTTGGTTTTATGAAATACAAAATGATGGCTATGATCCCGATAAAATTACGGGAGGCGGAAGACCTGAAACCCCAGATAAAAATGATATTCCCGATTTGATTATGCAATGGAACAGTTATAAAAAATCCAACTTTAAAAATCCTCCCGGAGTTGAAGCTTTATCAATTCTTGAACACGGAAGTGAAGAACCCAAATGCTGGTGGGCTCTGGTTGATAAGATTGCTGAGAACGATTACAACCTTTCTGCTGGAAGATACAAACCGCAGATTACACAAAAGGTTAATGATGAAAAACCTGTTGATTTGATAAAAAATGTTATTGAAATTGAAAAGAAGATTACCGAACAATTATATAAACTACTAAACGAAATTAAGTAAAAATAATGAATTGGATTGAAGCAAATCTGGGTTCTGTAAATTCTTTAATAAGAAATGGACTGAATGTCAACCAGTTGTCAACGGAATCTAGAGGATTACCAATTACAAGAATCGAAACTATTTCTGATGAAATTATTGATCCTAATAAAGTTGGATATGCTAATCTAAATGAAGATAATTATTCTAATTGGTTACTGTTAGAAGGTGATATATTATTAAGTCATATAAACAGTGAAAAGCATTTAGGTAAAGTTGCAATATATGAAGGCCAACCAGAAAAAATAATACACGGAATGAATCTGTTATGTTTACGACCCAATAGAAAAATCGTTTATCCAAAACATCTCTATTATTTTCTTAGAAACTATCGATTTAAAAATCTGTTTATTCGTATTTCAAAAAGAGCCGTTAATCAAGCCAGTATATCAACCGGCGATCTAAAGAAAATAAAATTAGATCTCCCTCCGCTTTCCGAGCAGCGCCGAATAGTAGAAATATTAGACCAAGCAGATGAGATACGCAAACTCCGCAAACAAGCAGATGAAAAAGCAGAGAAAATAATTCCCGCTTTGTTTTATGAGATGTTTGGGGATCCGTTTACTTACAATGGAAAGTTAAAGATTAAAGATATTGTAAAAAAAGTTGAACAGAAGGATTTAAGAAAATTACCCGAGTATGAATTTAAGTATATTGATATATCAAGTGTGGACGGAAATAAAGGGAAGATAATGTCTTTCGCTAATTATGTAGGATCAGATGCTCCAAGTAGAGCGAAACAAATTATAAAAAACAATGATGTTCTCGTTTCAACAGTCAGACCTTACCTCAAAGCAACAGCATTAGTGCCTCAAAGTTTAGATAACCAAGTTTGCAGCACAGGGTTTTGTGTTTTGAGAACCAAAGAGCCTTATGGTTTTGGTTTTCTGTATGCATTATCGAGATTGAATTGGTTTTCAAATATATTAATGAGTATGGCCAAAGGTGCATCATATCCAGCAGTATCTGAAAATGACATATTAAATCTAAAAATTCCGTATCCGAATGAGAATGAAATTTTGAATAAAAAGTTTGATGATATGATTATCAATCTTGAGCAGAAAAGAGAGTATCGAGAGAAATCATCTGAACGAATTAATAATTTGTTTGAATTAGTACTTTCAAAAGCTTTCGATGGAAGTTTAACATCATCCTGGCGAGAAGCACATATGAAAGAACTGCTTCAAGAAATGGAAGAACAGAAAAAATATTTAGAGAAGGTTAATTAAAGGAAATTAAAATGACACTGCACGAAGAGATTGTTGCAATACTCAAAGAAGTTGGTCACGGACTGATGACAAAAGAGATTGCTGAGAAGGTAAATGAAAGGGGAAATTATCATAAGCGGGATGGTTCATCTGTAACACCATTTCAAATACATGGCAGAACAAAAAATTATCCTAAGCTCTTTACACGTGAGGGTAACTATGTTGGTCTTGTTGAATGGGAAGGGAAAAAGGAAACGTTTTATGTTGAGCCAGATTCAATCGTTGGAAGTGTTGAATTTTCACTGTCAGATGCAATTACCCTGGTATTAAAAGATAACAAGGATGAACTCACAACAAAAGTAATTGCGGATGAAATTAACCGTAGATATAAGGGGGAATTTGAAGGAGTTCTTCCTACAAGTGCTGGCAAAATATTTTTAGAAGCAAAAAATAATCCGAAAATATTTGAAATTAATGGCGACAAAGTTGGATTGATGGAATGGAATGATTTTGATGCCTCCGTATCAGATGATTATCGCTATTATACTGAAGGACTGCTTGAAAAAGCTCAACAAGAACAGAGTGTTACGGAAATATCAATTAAACATATTGGAATTGCCAATTTTAAAAGTTATAACTCCATACAAGAATTGAAAATCAAACCGATAACATTACTTTTTGGACCTAACAGTTCAGGCAAATCAAGTCTTATACATTCACTGCTGTATCTACAAAATGCTTTTAGTAGTAAAGAACTTGATACTCATTATATGAAAATAAGTGGTGATTCTGTGGACCTGGGTGGATTCAGACAGTTGGTTCATAAACGGGATTTCCAAAGATCGATTAATTTTTACATTGACATAGATGCTGAGAAAGGAAATGAAACTTTAAGGAAAAACTTTCCAGAAACAAATATTGTTTCAGCGAGGTTTGAAGTTAGGCAACCACTTGAACAAAGGAAGAAAAAGAAAGTAATTCGGGTTGAAGATCATCAAATTTATTATGATGAACTGCCAACCGATGAATTTATCGCCACTGGCAAGCCCAAAGTGCAAAAGTTTGAAATCTTAACCGATGGCGAACCCTTATTGAATATTGGTTTAACGAAAAATCTTGCTTTTAGGATTGATTACCTGAATTTAGAAAATTCTCTCCTTAAAAGATTAATTGAGGCTCTAATAATTTCAAATACAACGACACCAGAAATAAAGCAAAGTGATTGGAATATTATTCAGGAAGCAATGGATTCGATTATAAACGAATTATATTCCAACGACACATTATTTATTCCCAGACATCTGAAAAAAGTTCGTGAATCATTTTATGATGCATCCAAGACTGTTTTACCGATTAGTCGTGATTCAAGAGAAAGCGATTTAGTTAGTTCGCTAAAATTGTACTTACCATTTGCGCTAACTGAAATTATAGAATCAGTTTATAATGAACTTGATTCCCAACTAAGTAATCTAATTTACCTTGGACCAGTAAGATCATTCCCAGCCAGACATCTTGCATTCACAAACAATAATGATCCGAACTGGATTGCCGGCGGAGCAAATGCCTGGGAGACTCTAAGAGACTTTAAAGATATAAGAGATAAAGTTAATAATTGGTTGAGCTCGACTGCTAAGCTTAATACAAAATATAAGCTGGAAGTCCGAAAGCATATTGATCCAAAGTCTAAGGATTTTGAAGATCAAATATGGGCTGCAGCACAGGATATCGATTTTGAATTATCTGAATTCAAGGAATGGAGTGGGGATAGTGGAGTTTTTGACAAAGTATTGGAAAAAGTGAATCAAGATGATGCGATTGAAGGAATTAATGACCTAGTTCTTGTAGATCAGAATTCTAATACGGTTGTAACACATCGTGATGTTGGTTTTGGGATTAGTCAAGTTATACCAGTATTAGTTTCTGCATACGCAAATAAAGGTAAAACGATTTTGATTGAACAACCAGAGATACATTTACACCCCGCACTACAAGCAGAATTAGGAAGTTTAATAGTCAGTTCTGCGTTGGGTGAGAATAAGAATACTTTCATTCTGGAAAATCATAGCGAAACCATGATGTTGAGGATACTTAAATTGATTAGAGAATCGACTCTAAATAAGGATAATGGATTACCAAAATTAACTCCCGATGATGTTGCTTTAATTTTTGTTGAGAACACAAAAAACGGAACGATTCTCAGAAATTTACGAATTGATAGAATGGGTAAAATTCTTGATCCAATACCTGGCGGATTCTTTGAAGAAGATTTTGAGGAGATGTTCAGTTGATTTTCTATATATATTTTGATCCAGCTGTTATAAAGGATGCAAATGAACAAGGAAATTATGCAATAAAACATTTACAAGAGATCTTAAAAGGTATTTCAATAAATTGTTCAATTCTCACTTTTGAGGACTATCATCAAATAACAGAGATAGGCGAACTTGTTAATCAATTACCTGAGTCGTTCGATAGACGTGAATTAACGTCTTTATTCACTTATTTAAAGAAGAATAATAGATTCAATGCTTATTTAATACCTGACTATGTTGGAGGAAAATCTGATTTGCGTTGTTTAAATGAACAATATATTGATAAAGAATTAGATATTATTTTATTAAGCCAAAATGAATCCGAATCATACGAATGGGAAGTTGAAACAGCTACGATAGATACTTATAATGAGAGCATTTTCGAAAAAGAAAGATATTCCTATTGCAGATCAGGTAGAACTATATCCGATGATGAATATGACGAGTTAATATACTTAAATAAATTCTTAAGAAAATTGTTACTTAATGCCAACCATATAGAAATTTGTGATTATTCATTTGGTAAAAATGTCAGAGATGATTACATCTATAGTTGGAAGGTTTTGATTCACTGGTTTGCTGGCCTCAATAATCCAAATCGAAATATTAAAATTACTATCCATTCCGATAAAGGAGATCAAGGGACATCAAATTTTATAATGAGCGAATTATCCAGCCATTTACCTATCAATATTAGTAATATTGAAATATTTATGAAGTATTATGTACCACTTAATACTAATACTGCTTTACCGCATGAACGATTTATCTATACTGAACAGTTCGCATTTAATATTGGCAGAGGGCTTGATCTCTTTAAGCATTCTAATGGAAAGACTCGAAAAACAGCTCTCTCATATATGAATGTTAAAGATGTGAGGAAAGATGTGGAAGCTTGCAAACATCTCTTAGATTCTCCTTCAGAAATTCAAATCTGTTAACTATTGCCACAACATTGCCAAAATCTTAACGCCTCTTTCTCTACTTATTTTTGGAGTAGAAATTTTGAAAGAGAAAAAGATGGCAGAACAATTAAATCAAGAATTAGAATCACCCCAAGTAATAGTTCATAAACTGGACTTTCTTAAAAGCTCTGGATTTATAAGTATCGGAACCATCCTTAGTTTACAACAAAATGGTTTCCCAGATATTGAAACATTAAATGCCTGCGGAGTATATTCAATGGTTAAACCAGTCAATTATAACCCCGAATATTTTTCTCCAAGTGAAGCAAAGGATAATGGAAATGTAATAGCTCCCTGGGATATCGAAAGGCTTACACGAAAATGGGTTGATGATGCAGATATTCTATATTACGGGTTAGCAGGGGCAAACTCACCTAGATCACTTAAATCAAGATTAAAGGATTTAGTTAATCACTCAATGGGATTTGTAACTGATAGAGGACCACATAAAGGTGGGGAAATAATTTGGCAGCTAAGTGGATATGAAAACTTTGAGATCTGGGTATTAGCAACTGGCAATCCACCAGCGCCAAGAATATTAGAGGAAAAATTAATTAGACAGTTTTATCAATCTACAGGGAAATTACCATTTGCAAACAGGCAATTCTGAAATGAATTTATTTAAGGAAGTAAATAATGTTGAAATATTAGGTTCGTTGATTGATCGAGTAACAAAGGAGAATGGTTATAGATTGATTAAAGGAGATAAAAAATGGGTGCTGTTCAAAAGAGATGAACAGGTTGTCCGGGTCGTTATAAATCAGAATGGGAACACAGAAGAGGTTCAGTTATCAGTAACATTGTTTAGTGATATAGGAGTAGGAATGGAAATATTTATTAGAAATGTTCTTCTGGACAGAAAAATTAGACTAATGACCAAACAAGATCAGTTTAGAAAAAGAAACTGCAATATAGAATTGCTAAGAATCTTAAAGCTGAAGACAAACTCACTAAAAAAAGAAAAAATTTCTAAGCAAATAAAGATGATTACCAATAAAGCAAAAAGAATAAAAAAAGAAGCGGATGATCTTCTCGATTATACAATGTTTATTAAACTTAATTAAGAAAGATTAGAAAATGCAAATAAGGCCAATCACATTTCAAACTAACAGTAATATTTCTATTGTGCAATTTTCAACTAGCGAGAAAAACACTCTTGAGCATATCTCCGGACCTAAAGCATTGGAAGAAAATTATATTATTCTCAAAGAAGTTAGTGAACAAGCAAGTGTCAATAAGATTTTTTTGGAAAACAACTCTGACAATTTTGTATTCTTTATGGATGGTGATATTCTCACTGGTGCAAAGCAAAATCGAGTATTGAATACTTCAGTGTTTTTAGCACCTAATTCAAAGATAATTTTACCAGTCAGTTGTGTGGAACAAGGGAGATGGAATTATTCTAAACCAGTATTTGATAAATCACCAGATATTGGAACAAGTATCTTGAGAGCCAAAAAGGCTAAAAGCGTCAGTGAGAACTTAAAGAGAAATAAATCATTCAGTGCCGATCAGGGCGAAGTTTGGGAGGAAGTTCATCTATACTGCATGAGTGCCGAAGAAGATTCTTGCACTTCCGATTACAATGTAATATATGAAAGAAAGTTTGAGGAATTTGATAAAATTCTAAAGAGTTTCAAAGTCGAAAATGACGTAAACGGAATTACTGTATTTGTAAAAAATAAATTATTACATATTGAAATCTTTAACCGCACTGATATATACAATGAATATTTCTCCAAGATAATCCGAAGCGCATCTCTTGAAAATTATAGACTAAAATCTTCTGATAAAATAATGACAGAAGCTGAAGCTTTATACAAAACTCATACATTATTAGATGATGTTGAAAGATTAGAATGTTTCGATACACCTGGTGTAGGTGTTGGAATTGAGAAAAGATTTGAGTCAGAAGAATTAACGGGCTTTGAATTAAGCTATCTAAATAAACTTATACATAGTACAATATTAAAATTAAATTAATAATTGGAGTTTGTAATGAAAGGGTTAATATTAATTCTATGGCTGGGCCGTCACGGTCGCACCGGTTCCGCTTTGATCTATTTCGGCAGCAATCTTAGCAAACTATTTCCTTGATTAGTTATTGATTTTTCATCAGTTCTTATCTTCATATACTTACCATTAAGAAAAAGTTCTGTCTGATCTTTATAATGATCACTGAAAATATTTCCTGACTGTCCTGTGGTAAGAATCAAATAAAACTCATCAGGCTTGGCAAAATCATAAATGAATCTCATCGAAGGACCAAGCTCGCAATCAAAAGGTTCGTGACGAAACAAAGGATACTTCTCAATGCTTTCAGAGAAAGAATATTCTGTGTTGAAGATAGTTGTTCCATCTCCGCTAATTTCATAAGGACCAATATTTATTACTTCATCAAGTATCCACGAAACACCGGCAAATGCGTGCTTGAAAGTAACTGTGTGCAGGTTCCCCCACTGCCAGAATTTTACCTCTTTACCAAGTTTATTTTCAAGTTCATCGAGTGCATCATTCATACTTTCTCTGATAACATCATCTCTTGTTTTTCTTTCATTCTTTTTCACATCATTAAACCAATCAGAAAAAGGATTCTGCAAAAGTTCAGGAATATTTCTGTAAGGAACATTCGCAAGAAAAACATACTGGTTAAAAAGATCTTCCCCCATTTCATCCATATAAATATTTTTCATCAGCTTGTCAAAAAAAGTTAAAAAGATAGCCGGTGCCTGCTGATATTTATCCATTTCATAATTCCATTCTTCCAATAACTGAAGTGCTCGTGATAAATTTTTATCCTTCACTTCAACATCCTGAAAAGCAAAAAGTATATAAGGAACAATCTGCTTTGCGTACGGAGATAAAATATCTTCCTGATATTTCATATAATCTTCCACCGAGTGTTTTTGTTTTGATTGTAGAAGTTCCGTTATTCTTTCAATTCTTGAAGAAGGTTCCCAGAGATTTGTGATGTGATACTTGAAATCTTTCATCACTTTATTATTTGCAGTTGCAATAAAACCTGCCTGTCCGGCAGGCAGGTTCTGAGTTGGATTGAACAAATATGGAAGTTCATTTCTCGGGACAAATCCTTTCCAATCATTTTTAGCTGTTGAACCATCAAACACAAAAGTAGTTGCATTATTTGGTCGGATAGGAAGTGCACCACCAAAAATATATCCGATATTTCCTTCACGATCAGCATAAACAAAATTTTGTCCGGGAGTATTAAACTTTTCAACTGCTGATTTGAACTCGTTCCAGTTTTTGGCTTTATTTATTTTCAGAAAAGCATCCATCTCATCGCTGAATTCATTACCAAGCCATCGCATACTAATTGGTGGATATGTTGATTCATCCTTGTTAAAAACAAAAGTGTAAGGATGAATGTTCGAGATTATCGGTCCTCGATGAGTGTATTTTATTTCAATCGGTTCTCTGATTCCATCTCTTGTTTCAATTGTGTCCTGAATAATATTTAAATCAATCCATTTGCCATCTAATAAATATTTTGTTCGTGATGAATCGAGAGTTTCAAAATAAAAATCTGTTTCATCTGTCATTATGTTTGTTAACGTCCACGAAATATTCTCATTCTTTCCGATAACAATTCCCGGGACTCCCGGCAGAGTAACTCCAGCAGCATTCCATCCTGCCTTGCCGTCAGGCAGGTTCGGTGATTTGATAACAGCAGCGTACCAGATTCCCGGAGCTCTGTACGCAAGATGAGGATCATTTGCAATAATCGGTTTTCCGGAAGCAGACATTTGAGAATTTACAACCCAGTTGTTTGAGCCTAGATGTGTTCCAGTCATTCCAATAAATTTTCTGAAAGCTTTATCCGTCTCAATGAAATTAGAATTGATCTGAGAAAATTTTTTTATATCCGATGGAATTATTGTAGGTGCATTTTCAGGATAACCGGGAAGAATTTCTTTTACTTTTTCTTCACCAAGTTTTTGCACCAGTTCAGTGAAAGTCAAATCCGTCCACCATCCAAGATTAAGTTCCCACGCCATCATTCTAATAACGATTATGCTATGTTCCGGTTTCCACTCTTCCGGTTGATAACCAAGTACATCAAACTCAACAGGATAATCATTTTTCTTTTCTTCAATATAAAAATTCACTCCGCGTGAATAAGCTTCAAGCAGTTTCAATCCTTCGGGATTCATTTTCTCTTTTATCATCTTTGCTGTTCTGCCCAAGCCAACTGTTCTGAACATTTTATCAAATGGTAAAGTTTCAACTCCAAATATTTCACTCAGTCTTCCTTCACCAGCACGACGCATCATATCCATAGAAAATATTCTTTCACTTGCATGCAAATAACCAAGTGTGAATGAAACATCTTCATCAGTGTTCGCAACGATATATGGAACAGCAAGACTATCAAAATAAATTTTTACTTCTGATTTGAGTGAAGGAGCTTTTAATTCACCTTGATAAATCGGGAGAGATTCAAGAAGCGAATTGTATAATATATATCCACCAACAATGAAGATAATTATGAGTGAAACAATGATTCCGATTGTAACTTTTAGCCAGGTACGCATTTATTGAATGAAAATTTTATAAACACAAATATAACCAATTACAATAATGAATGAGTAAATAAATGCATGAATGCATGGATGAATGATTGCATGTTTGTATGATTGTAAGGACAGGTCTCAGCCTGCCCCTACAGTTATATTGAGACTTCTGAAAATTTTTAGTTTGTCATATTAAACGACCTGCCTGCCGGCAAGGCAGGAGTGAAATATCTTGTTTTTAAATTGAAAAGAGTGATACATCGATAATCATTCAGAAGTCTTATACTAATTATTTGAGCAATAACATTTGTTTGGTTTCTATAAATGATCCTGCCTTCAACTGATAGAAATAAACACCACTTGGTAAGTTTTCTGCAAACCAAGTTATCTCGTATGTGCCAGCAGATTTTTCTTCGTTAACCAATGTTGCAATCTCGTTTCCTAAAATATCGTAAACTTGTAATTGCGCTAAATTCTCTCCTTTGGATGGATTTAAGGATGCCGGTATTGTAAATTTTATTTTTGTCGATGGATTAAATGGATTTGGATAATTCTGTGAAAGAGAAAAAGATGATGCTATCATATCTTCATAAGGAACATCGGTAATTAAAGAATTAATAACCTGATAAACATCTATTCTACCCCAGCCATAATATTTATCCCAACCAGGAACATCTTCAGCAGGATTACCAATCTGGTCGTGTGCATAAAGTTTTATCAGGTTGTAAATCTGTGTTAAGTTCAGAGATGGATTAATTCCCAGCATAAGTGAAATTAAACCAGTCACCATTGGAGTTGCTTGTGAAGTTCCGCACCAATAAGTCATTTGCGTTGGATTAAGAAAATAAAGTCCGATAATCATCTCACCAGGTGCAACGAAATCAATATGATTTCCAAAACAGCTTCCTCCACCCCAACAAAAAGGAACAGCTCTGTTATCAGTATTATTTAATGCTCCAACAGATATTACGTTGTCAAAACCCGCTGGATAATAAGGAACTTCATTGTTTTCATTCATCATACATGCAACAACAATAGATCCCGAATTAAGCGCATAGTTTACAGCATCTAATAATGGCTGGCTGAAAGAACTTCCACCGACACTCATACTAAGTACTTGCGCGCCACTATCCACAGCCATTGTAATCCCTGAAATCCACCATGAATAATATCCACTATTATTAGCATTGAGTATTTTAATCGGAATTATCTTGCAATTCCAGTTTATACCAGCAACTCCCAAAGAATTATTTCCAGATGCAGCAACAATACTTGTAACATTCGTTCCATGACCTTGATCATCTGTTGGATCATTATCATTATTTGCAAAATCATAACCGGGTAAAATGCGTCCGCTAAACTCTGCTGCAGTTAGAGGAATACCAGTATCCAAAACTGAAACAATGGTATTTGAATTTCCGACTGTAAGATCCCAGGCAGGAGTAATATTAATATCAGCACCAGGTGTACCCGTAACACCGTTGATATTTTGTCCGGTATTTCTCAATCCCCATTGGTTATTGAATCCCGGGTCATTTGGTATTATCATACTTTGGTAACCACTACCCGTGCCTCTCCAATCATATTCGACTAATTCAATATCAGGTGAATCGTTCAGATTTTTATAAGCTGATTCAAGATCATCATTATTCAAAAAATCTAAAAAATAAATTCTTGAAATCTCATTTGCTGTCGGATTGTTCCAATCAGAAAGTTTTGCCGGGGTTATTGAGATGATTTTATTTTGAGTGAAAAATGAGAATACTTCTACATTATTTACAATTTCATCCGCTTCAATTTTATCACCGGATTCTTCTACACGAATTCCCCGAATGTTTGTAAATAATTCAGATGATTCTGAAAATTTAACAATTAACCGCGTAGGATTGTATAACAATTCTGCCGGTTGAGCTATTGTCAGTGAACAATAGAACAAAAATAAAACAGTAATTATACTTTTCATTAGCACTCCTTACGTTTTTAAAATAAATTATTAATCAATCAATATTAATTTATGTAAACCTAAACATTATTTTAATAAAGTCATTTTTCTTATTTGAGTATATGAACCAACCTGAAGTTTGTAGAAATATATTCCGGAAGACGGTTGATGTTTAATGGATGATGTATTAAACTCAACTTCATAAGTGCCTGCTGGTTTTTCTTCATTTACCAAAGTTGCAACTTCGTTACCGAGAATATCGTAAATTTTCAAAGTAACTAACTGAGATTGCTTCGCTTCACTCGCAATGACAGAAGGTATTGTGAATTTTATTTTTGTAGATGGATTAAACGGATTAGGATAGTTTTGTTCAAGAGAGAATTCAGCAGGAGAATAAATTTCAACTTCAACAATTTCAGAGTATCTGCTGGTTCCATCGAAATCAATTTGCTTTAATCGATAACGAAGAGTATGAGTAAGACCTTGCCTATCAGAAGGCAGTTTAGGAGTAAGAGAAAGATCATCAATAAATGAATAAGATTTAGGCTCAGTAGTAGTTCCAAAACCCGGGACAAAACCAATCTCCTCCCAATCCCCCCAAAGGGTTTGGGAAGTGATTAGGGATGGGCTTCTTTCTATTTCAAATCCACGATTATTCGTTTCAGTTGCAGTACTCCAATTTAGCCGAACTTCATTTACATTTATTGATGCGGTGAAAGAAACTAACTCAACCGGAATTGTCAATTGATTAATAAAAACAACCACCGGAGTTCGCGCAGTTCCTACTGCTAAATCCAATGCACCATCACCATTCACATCTCCGAATGAAATAGAAGTTGCAGAAGATCCTGCAATATAAAGCCAGGTTGGTGTTGTATCTAAAACTCCGGAACGATTTTTAAATATTTCTGTTCTGCCACCACCAAAATGAATGACTGCAAGTTCAGGATAACCATCTCGATCGAGATCACCAGTTATCAACTCTTGTGCAGAAGTGTTAACAGAATTTGATGTCCAAACTGGACCCGTTAAAGTTCCGTTCACATTTTTGTAAATAACTGTCTGAACTCCACTTCCTGAGATAGCCAGATCCTGGTAACCATCATTATCAAAATCAGCCCACGCAATTCCTTTTTGACTTGTGGTATTTCCAACTGTCCAGCCCGGCAAATTATTTATCACGCCGTTGTTATTAAAATAAACTCCGCTTTCATAATTCACCCACTTTGATGCAGCAAGATCACCTTTAGTAACATATCGGTATGAAATTTTTACTGTCATCCCGGATTGTGGTCTGGTTCCCAATGAAATCCAGCCACCAATCGGATCATAACAAAATTCATAATAAGGTTGATCATCGACCAGTACAGTATCAATAGAATATATTGGATACAAAGGAAGAGGAAATGTATATCTGATTTCATCTCCATAATATTCCAAATATTTATATTTTATTTGCTGATTATCGAGATCACCAAAAGCCACTGAATTTGTTATCATCTGATCCGCTGATAACCAATTTGGTACTACAGGAAATGTTCCTCCATTATTATAAAAAATACAGATTGGTTTCATAGGATTTACGCTGTTCCCTTGATTTCCAAATGTAAGATCAAGATCTCCGTCATCATCAATATCACAAAGAGCTTCTCCTACTGTCCAGTTATTATCCTGTGAAATCCATCCGGGTGAATTATTCAGTCCGCTTTCTCCATTAAAATAAATTACGGATGGCACGAAAGAGTTATCACCATTAGCAGCAATCAATTCAGGTTTATCATCGCCGTTAAGATCAGCAAACTTTACATCAGTGGTCGATCTCATATCAGTTGAAACCCACGCTGGTGTTGTAGTAAGAATTCCATTATCATTTCTATAAATCAAAACCTCATATTCCGGAATTGGCGGATATGAGTTACTGAAATAACAACCGGTTGCAAGATCAAGATCGCCATCATTATCATAATCTCCCCATGCCATTCCACCAATTTGTCGTTCCAATGTTGAACTCCAATCTGGAGTTAAGCTAAAAGGAATATCATCCGAATTGGCAATAACAACACCTTCAATATTTTTTTCATCAGAATTATAAGTTGAGATTTCTCTGCCATCAGGTGACACATCCGTATAAGTTATATTATTCTGTTGAGAATAGATAATGAGCGGAAAAAACGAGACAATTATTAATAGAAAAATTTTTTTCATTTCAACACCAAAATAATTTAACACACATAAACTTAAGTCAATTTAAAAAATAATAAAAGGAAGATTTGATGAATGATGTATGAATGTATTATTGAATGATTGAATATTGTAATTTATTAAATTCTTTAGCTTCACCTCAGCCTTTGCCTGGTTTACTTCATTGGCATTCCATCTCTGAAGAAACTTCAGTTTGAGTAAAAATTTTTGGGCTGAGTATTGGGATTCTCACATTCATTTCTCTCAAAACACAAATGATTCCGAGAATGATTACCATATTCTTTTAATTGGATATTTTGATAGAACCTTGTCCTTGCTCAGTACGTGAATTTTTTCGACAATTGCCTGAGAAATGATTAATCTGTCAAAAGGATCGCGATGATGAAATTCAAGATATTCCAGTTCTGCCAGATGCTCAACCTTAATATCCATCAAGCGAATTTTATTACCGACGATATGTCTTATATAAAATTCATTTAATGTCTGTCCAAGATTCAACCTTTTCAAACTTACTTTGATAGCAATCTCCCACAAGCTGGCAACACTTATGAAAATTTCATTCTCCTCATCTAAAAATATTTTTCTTGCTTTTTTACTGAGTTGAACATCATCAGTAACAATCCACAGAAGTGCATTAGTATCAAGTAAGCATTCCATTTAAATATATTCCTTAAATTCGTTTACAGGTGCATCAAAATCTTCTGATATCTTAATCGATTCTTTTGCAGTACCAAGGCTACGTTTATTTTTCATTTCATCAACCAGAACTAGTTTAACCACCGGCTTATTACTTTTCGAAATAATTACGCTCTCGCCTTTTAACACCTTATCAATTAATTTTGAAAGGTTCGTTTTTGCTTCGTGAATGTTAACTTGTGTCATTTTTAAACTCCGATAACTTAGTCATTTTACTTAGCTAAGTTAAGAAAAATTACTAATATTCCAAGTGTAGAGTATTAATTTCGCTTTAGAATACTTCAGATTTGCTAATTCTCAGCCGTCGCCTCCGCCTTAGCTTCTTAAATCAATAACATTCCATCACCGAAGAAACTTCAGTTTGAGTAAAAAATTTTGGACTGAGTATTGGGATTCTCACATTCATTTCTCTCAAAACAAAAATGATTCCGAGGATAATTGTCAGAACCGGAACTGCTTTCCTGATTTTAGCTCTTATTCCGATATTGATCAATTTACTAAACACGCAAACATTAAAACTCCCAACTAATCCGACAAAAACTGCTGTTAATATTTCAATGGGTTGTTAGTTAATAGAACGCAGATGAGACTGATTAAGCAGATTTTCGCTGATTTAAATTTTTGTTAATCAAACCAAACTTTGTAATTGACTATTGTCAGAAAGAAATGTATTCTATCAAATTTTATTTAACAGTGAAAGTCTTAATCAGAATTGAATCAATAGAGAAAAATATTGTTGTTCAATGAACACTTCCGGACTAATCTCATATTATACATTTTTGAACTGTGAAAATTCATAACTCAAAATTCATCAATAATAATTGATAAATTACTTTCCTTTCCAGATTTCGCCTTCAGGTGGTTTTGGATTAGCAGGTTTTGTTCCTTGCAGACTTAAAACAAAGCTGGCTGCTTCCTGAATTTGTTTGTCATTGAGCACAGATTGCCAGCTAATCATTCCTTTATCCGGAACACCATACTTGATTGTATGAAAAACATTTTTTATCCCACCGCCTTTGAGCCAATATTCATCAGTAAGATTCGGACCAACAATTCCACCGCCGTCCGCGGCATGGCAAGCAATACAATTTGTTTCAAAAATTTGTTTTCCAAGTTTGAGATCTGCAGCGTCTGTTAATTGAGTTACATTTTCTTCATTTACTGTTGTGTTAGAATTTTTTGAAGTCCCATTTTCAGCCGAAGTGTTATTTATATCTACAGTAGAAACATTTTGATTTGAATGCCCGGATACAAACAGATGATATTGAATCAGATAATAAGCACCGAAAAGAATTGTGCAGATGAAAATCAAGCTGAACCAGGCTGGAATTTTAGTGTCAGATTCTCTTACTGTATCGCCGCTATGTTCAACAGTCATTTCTGTATGCTTTGATAAAAGCGAAAATTGTTTATCAATTAAAGCTTTTGTCTTTCCTTCAAAGTAAATGATACTGAGAAGTGATAGTACGATTAAAATTAAAAATATTACGGCAACCACATCATAATAATGCAATGGGAAATCCGTTTCACCTGCTGCAAAAATCTGTGATTGAAGGAAGAAACCTAAAAATGATAGAGAAATAATTTTAGAAAACATTTAAGCCACTTTAGTTTTATCAGATAAAAGATGATTTATAATTTAATTCAAATTTCAGGTTTAAGCACCATTAAAATAACAGCAATCCACGGAGAAAGAGTTGCAATCGAACCCCAAATGTCCCACTGTTTTGAAAGTTTATTGTAGCCATCCCAGTTAAACCTTGATTCATCAGTTAAATACGCAACAATATTCTTTTGAATAGGAACCACTCTTACCATAAATGCTGCGCCAGAAATTGCAAGCATAATTATTGACCAGAAAATCCATCCGGTTTCAATAAAATTATATTTAAAATGTGCAGCAGCACCTATTCCAAACAAAGTTAAAATTGAAACACCCGGCATAGTAAAATATTTATCGGCACGAATTATTCCTTCCCAGGTTTTAATCAGATATAACCTGTCTTTTGTTTTTTCAGCGCGCATTTTCCAGAAAGGAGCTATTGTAATATTACCAAGAAAAATAATTACAGTAATAACATGAATCAAAACTAATATTAAATAAACCATTAAACCTCCAAAATATGCTTTCGATTATATCAAAGATAAGCTGAATGAGTTAAGACAAAAAGTCATAAACGCAAATCAAGAGAATTAAAAAATTAAATCTTACAATTAAATAGCTATAAATAAATAAAAGTTATATTTTTATATACAATTATGAATGAAATCTATGAGTGAAATTAATCGTACAGAAGAATTTGATCTCGCCGATCGTTTTGTAACCGAAACAAACAAGAATATTTTTCTCACTGGTAAAGCGGGAACAGGAAAAACAACTTTCCTCAAATATCTTCGCAATAACTCAATTAAAAGAATGGTTGTTGCTGCACCAACAGGTGTTGCAGCGGTAAACGCTCAGGGTGTTACACTTCATTCATTATTCCAACTTCCACTTGGAATTATTCTTCCCTCCTCTGATACTTTTCATCTCAGCAGAGATTATTTTAAAAATCATCCTCTTCTTTCAAGAATTCATTACAGCAAGGAAAAATTGAATTTATTGAGCAGCATTGATCTACTTGTTATTGATGAAGCAAGCATGCTCGCTTCGTATATAGTGGATGCGATTGATATTATCCTACGTTATATAAAAAGAATACCTGAACAGCCTTTTGGCGGAGTACAAATTTTATTCATTGGTGATCTGAATCAGCTTCCCCCTGTTATTAAAAATGAAGAATGGAAAATTCTGCAGGATTACTACTCATCAATTTTTTTCTTTGACAGTCTCGTCTTGCGAGAGAATTTTCCGGTTATTATCGAGTTGAAAAATATCTATCGTCAGAAAGATGATAAGTTTATTGAGATACTTAATGGCATCCGTGATAACAATATATCAGAGGAAAATTTTAATCTGCTAAGTTCACGACTTAAAAGAAATTTCACACCTAAAGATGATGAAGGATACATTACACTAACTACACACAACTACCAGGCAGATGAAATAAACAAAAGAAAGATAGATAACCTTACTTCACGAGAATATATCTTTAATGCCGATATAACCGGTGAATTTCCTGAAAACATTTTACCGGCAGAAAAGGAATTAGTACTTAAACATGGTGCGCAGGTAATGTTTCTTAAAAATGATACTGAAGGAAAACAATATTTTAATGGTAAAATCGGCACTGTAACAGAGCTCGATTGGGACAGTATTAAAGTTTTTTGTAAAGATGATAAAAAAGTAATTATTGTAAAGAAATCTGAATGGCGAAACATCAGATTTAAATTCGATCCTGAGACCAGACAAATAACTGAAGAAGTTTTAGGGAATTTTTTGCAATATCCATTAAGGCTTGCCTGGGCAATTACGATTCATAAAAGTCAGGGTTTGACATTTGATAAAGTTATTATTGATGCAGGCAGAGCATTTGCATCCGGGCAGGTTTATGTTGCATTAAGCAGGTGCACAACTTTAGAAGGACTCATTCTTATAAGTGCAATAAATAGCAATTCACTAAGTTCGCAAAAAGAACCAAATGAATGGCGAAGTAAAATTATAGATAGCGATATTAATCAACAGTTTCTTAAGGCACGAGAACAATTTATTTTACATGAGCTTCAAAATATTTTCACCTGGAAAAACTGGTATTATAAGCTGAAAGATTTTAGTGATCTGTTAAATGAGAATCAATCAAATTTTCCTTCTGATACAATAGTCTGGCTAAATAACCTGATGACAAAACAGATTGAATTATCCGAAACTTCTGAGAAATTTAAAGATGCAATATTTCGGATCAGCAAAGAAAAAGCATTAGTAGAAAATAATCATCTCTTGCAAAATAGAATTAAGGATGGAGCGATTTATTTTTATAATGAAATAAATGCCTGGAGGAATTTATTCATTAACCATCCATTACAAGTTCAAACAAAAAAACTGGCAAAGCCGATAGACAAGATAGTAGCTGACATAAATAATCTGTTATCAGAACAACTGATTAACATCAATTATTGTAAAAGCGGATTCATTCTCAAAGATTATTTGAAGAATAAAAAATCTTTCAACAAGGAAGCTGTGTTAAATACTCTGCCTATTCTTCGAAGTACTTACGCAAAGAACAAAATCGAAAAAACGGATACAGTTACAGAAACAGTAAGATTATTTAGACAAGGAAAGAATCTCAATCAGATAGCAAATGAAAGAAATCTCGTCATCAGCACAATTGAAGGACATTTAGCGCGAGCAATCAAGCAGAATTTAATTCAAATAGATGAAGTTATGTCAATCAGTGAAGCAAGAAAAATTGCTGAATATTTCCCGTTGAATTTGGAAGGTATCAGGTTAAGCGAAATTAAAGAATGTACACCTTCTGATATTACTTACGGAAAATTGAGAATTGTTTTGGCCTGGCTGGGAAAGACAAATGACAAATAATGAGTTCCGTGATTTAAAATAAAAAATGGCGACTACCGGATTTTCCACCAAAGGCGGACAGGTATCCCGATGAAAATCGGGACTCCCACACACCATTAAAAAAATAAACCCCAACCATATAATGGTCAGGGTTAAAAATAAAATTGGCGACTACCGGATTTTATCCCGATGAAAATCGGGACTCCCACACACTATTAAAAAAATAAACCCCAACCATATAATGGTCAGGGTTAAAAATAAAATTGGCGACTACCTACTCTCCCACACACCTGCGCATGCAGTACCATTGGCGTACTGGGTCTTAACTTCTCTGTTCGGAATGGGAAGAGGTGTATCACCCAGGCTATAGTCACCAAAATCTAAAAATTTATGCTGTACTTGTTTCAGCATCTCAGAGATTCCGATCCCGATAAAGTCGGGACGGAATGACATATCAAAATAACGAAGATTGAAAGAGCAGAGCTTGTATGAGAATTTGAAACGTAACCTGTTTATAAAAATAAATGGTTAAGTCTCACGACTTATTAGTACTGCTTGGCTAAATATATTACTACACTTACACCTGCAGCCTATCAACCTCGTAATCTCCGAGGAGTCTTAAGTCAGGCTAAGCCTGAGGGATACCCAATCTTGAAGCGTGCTTCGCGCTTAGATGCTTTCAGCGCTTATCACAACCGTATATAGCTACCCAACTATGCCACTGGCGTGACAATTGGTGCACTAGAGATACGTTCGCTTCGGTCCTCTCGTACTAGAAGCGACCCTTCTCAAGTATCCTGCGCCCGCATAGGATAGGGACCGAACTGTCTCACGACGTTCTGAACCCAGCTCACGTACCGCTTTAATTGGCGAACAGCCAAACCCTTGGGACCTTCTTCAGCCCCAGGATGCGATGAGCCGACATCGAGGTGCCAAACCTTACCGTCGATATGAACTCTTGGGTAAGATCAGCCTGTTATCCCCGGCGTACCTTTTATCCTTTGAGCGACGGCACTTCCACTCGCAGCCGTCGGATCACTAAGTCCTGCTTTCGCACCTGCTCGACCTGTATGTCTCGCAGTCAAGCTCCCTTGTGCCTTTACACTCGACGCATGATTACCAACCATGCTGAGGGAACCATTGAGAGCCTCCGTTACATTTTTGGAGGCGACCGCCCCAGTCAAACTACCCGCCTAACACTGTTCCTAATCCTGATTCAAGGATCGAGGTTAGAATCCAAATAAAACAAGGGTGGTATTTCACCTTTGGCTCCACCGAAACTAGCGTCCCGGCTTCAAAGCCTCCCACCTATGCTACACATGCCCTATCCGAACCCAATATTAGGGTGCAGTAAAGGTGCACGGGGTCTTTCCGTCCATATGCGGGTAACCGGCGTCTTCACCGGTACCACAATTTCACCGAGCCCGTGGTTGAGACAGTGCCCAAATCGTTACACCATTCGTGCAGGTCGGAACTTACCCGACAAGGAATTTCGCTACCTTAGGACCGTTATAGTTACGGCCGCCGTTTACTGGGGCTTCGATTCAAGGCTTCGCCTTGCGGCTAACCTCTCCTCTTAACCTTCCAGCACCGGGCAGGTGTCAGTCCCTATACATCGTCTTGATTGACTTCGCAGAGACATGTGTTTTTGTTAAACAGTCGCTTGGGCCATTTCACTGCGGCCTCTTTCAGCTATGCCCGCGAAGGACATCACTTACAAGAGGCACCCCTTCTCCCGAAGTTACGGGGTTAATTTGCCGAGTTCCTTAACCACGGCTCACTCGAGCGCCTTAGAATACTCATCCCATCTACCTGTGTCGGTTTGCGGTACGGACTGATAAATTTCTCCCGTACGAAGATTTTCTCGGCAGTATGATTACGATCAGTTTGCGTCCAAAGGACTCCCGTTCGCATCTCAGCCTTAAGAAAGCGCGGATTTGCCAACGCTTTCAGCCTACATGCTTAGACCATCTAATCCAACAGATGGCTGATCTTCACTCCTGCGTCTCTCCTTACGGTCAAACGAAATTCACCAGGTACAGGAATATTAACCTGTTTGCCATCACCTACGCCTTTCAGCCTCAGCTTAGGATCCGACTAACCCTGAGATGACTAACATTGCTCAGGAAACCTTAGATTTTCGGCGTCTCGGTTTTGCACCGAGATTATCGTTACTAATGCCAACATTTGCTTTTCTATACGCTCCAGTTAACCTCGCAGTTAACCTTCGATGCATATAGAATGTTCCTCTACCACCCGGCTAATGCCGGATCCACAACTTCGGTAAATAGTTTAAGTCCCGTGTATTGTCGACGCTAAGTCGCTTGACTAGTGAGCTATTACGCACTCTTTAAATGAATGGCTGCTTCTAAGCCAACATCCTAGTTGTCTAAGCAACTTAACATCCTTTCTCTGTTAACTATTATTTAGGGACCTTAGTTGGTGGTCTGGGTTGTTCCCCTCTTGGCCGTGAAGCTTATCCCTCACAGCCTGACTCCCGAAAAACATATGACGGGCATTCGGAGTTTGTCTGGGTTTGGTACCGTTGTGACAGCCCTAGCCCAATCAGTGCTCTACCTCCCGCATACTATTAATCGAGGCTAGCCCTAAAGCTATTTCGAGGAATACGAGCTATTTCCGAGTTTGATTGGCCTTTCACCCCTACCCTCATCTCATCCAAGCAGTTTTCAACCCGCAATAGTTCGGACCTCCATGAGGTTTTACCCTCACTTCATCCTGGACAAGGGTAGATCACCCGGTTTCGCGTCTACCGCATGTTACTTCAATCGCCCGATTAGGACTCGCTTTCGCTGTGGCTGCTTCCCTTAGGGAATTAACCTTGCAACATACGAGTAACTCGTTGGCTCATTATCCAAAAGGCACGCTGTCATCCCGATAAATCGGGACTCCAACCGTTTGTAAGCACACGGGTTCAGGTACTATTTCACTCTCCTACAAGGAGTTCTTTTCACCTTTCCCTCACGGTACTTGTTCACTATCGGTTACGGATGAGTATTTAGCCTTACCAGATGGTTCTGGCAGATTCCCACAAACTTCCACTTATTTCGCGGTACTTGGGATCTTGTTCCAAAGAGTTATATTACTTTCGCTTACAGGACTATCACCTTCTATGGTAGAACTTTCCAGAACTTTCAGCTAGCAATATAATTTTTGACTCTTCGGCTTAGTGGTAATTCAGCCTGAACAAGCCCCACAACTCTGTTGACGCAAGGGTTACCACCTTTAACACGTCATACAGTTTAGGCTATTTCCTTTTCGCTCGCCACTACTAAGGAAATCACTATTGTTTTTTCTTCCACCGGGTACTTAGATGTTTCAGTTCCCCGGGTTAGCTTCGTACAACCTATGGATTCAGTTGCAGATATCCCAACATTACTCGGGATGGGTTGCCCCATTCGGAAATCCACGGGTCTTAGGTTATTTCCACCTATCCGTGGCTTATCGCAGGTAGTCGCGTCCTTCATCGCCTATCCGTACCAAGGCATTCACCGTGTGCCCTTAATAACTTAACCAAAAATTTTTATAAACAGATAGATTTCGCATTCTCTATATTTTTTACAAGCTCAGTAAAATTTTTTCCGAATATCTCGAAATTAATTTTTACTCTTCCAATCTTTCAAAGAACAATTTTCAGGAATTAACCTTTGTGGAGCTAATCGGGATCGAACCGATAACCTCCGCCTTGCAAGGGCGGCGCTCTCCCAGTTGAGCTATAGCCCCAAAAACTACTCAAAGTTTTTTGGGGTGATAGTTATTATAAACACACCCAGTTTGTGGGCCTGAGTAGAGTTGAACTACTGACCTCACGCTTATCAGGCGTGCGCTCTAACCATCTGAGCTACAGGCCCATTGATTTTCTTAGACAACAAAAATTCATTCCGATTTTATCGAAATGAATTTGTGGCCTGAGCATCACTAATAAAAGAACAAAAAAATAAAAGAGTGAGTCGTAAGTGTCAATTTCGGTTCCGGATTACTCTTAGAAAGGAGGTGATCCAGCCGCACCTTCCGGTACGGCTACCTTGTTACGACTTAGCCCCAGTCACCGGTTTTACCTTAAACAGTTCCCTCCTTGCGGTTAGGACACTGGCTTTGGGTACCCCCGGCTTCCATGGCTTGACGGGCGGTGTGTACAAGGCCCGGGAACGTATTCACCGCGGCGTGCTGATCCGCGATTACTAGCAATTCCAACTTCATGGAGTCGAGTTGCAGACTCCAATCCGAACTGAGGATACTTTTTAGGGATTGGCTCCACCTCGCGGTTTCGCTGCCCGTTGTTGTATCCATTGTAGCACGTGTGTAGCCCTAAGCGTAAGGGCCATGCGGACTTGACGTCATCCCCACCTTCCTCACTACTTGCGTAGGCAGTCCCATTAGAGTGCTCAGCATTACCTGATGGCAACTAATGGTAGGGGTTGCGCTCGTTGCGGGACTTAACCCAACACCTCACGGCACGAGCTGACGACAGCCATGCAGCACCTGTACAACAGCCCCGAAGGGAAAGGTACTTTCATACCCGGTCTATTGCATTTCAAGCCTAGGTAAGGTTCTTCGCGTTGCATCGAATTAAACCACATGCTCCACTGCTTGTGCGGGCCCCCGTCAATTCCTTTGAGTTTCAACCTTGCGATCGTACTCCCCAGGTGGAATACTTAATGCGTTAGCTTCGGTACCGAACCTTTCGATCCGACACCTAGTATTCATCGTTTACAGCGTGGACTACCAGGGTATCTAATCCTGTTTGCTCCCCACGCTTTCGCGCCTTAGCGTCAGTATAGGACCAAGAGACCGCCTTCGCCACTGGTGTTCTTCCAGATATCTACGTATTTCACCACTACACCTGGAATTCCATCTCTCTCTTCCGTACTCAAGATTAGCAGTCTCAAAGGCAGTTCTACAGTTAAGCTGTAGGATTTCACCTCTGACTTGCTAACCCGCCTGCGCGCCCTTTACACCCAGTGAATCCGGACAACGCTTGCCCCCTACGTATTACCGCGGCTGCTGGCACGTAGTTAGCCGGGGCTTTCTCTGAGGGTACAGTCAGTTCCCGATTTGATCGAGATTTTTCTTCCCCTCTAACAGGAGTTTACAACCTTACGGCATTCATCCTCCACGCGGCGTTGCTGGGTCACCCTTTCGGGCATTGCCCAATATTCCTCACTGCTGCCTCCCGTAGGAGTCTGGACCGTGTCTCAGTTCCAGTGTGGCTGATCATCCTCTCAGACCAGCTACTGATCGTAGCCTTGGTGAGCCATTACCTCACCAACTAGCTAATCAGACGCAAGCCCATCTTTAGACGTCATATAGACTTTAACAACATCACCATGAGGTGCCGCTGCATCATTCGGTATTAGCCCCGATTTCTCGGGGTTATTCCAAATCTAAAGGTAGGTTACTTACGTGTTACTCACCCGTGCGCCACTTTACTAAAGATATTGCTACCTTATTCTCGTAGACTTGCATGTGTTAAGCACGCCGCCAGCGTTCGTCCTGAGCCAGGATCAAACTCTCCGTAGTAGAGTTTAATACTTGTGTAATCTGGCGTGTATTTGTACGCTTTGTTGAAACCGTTTAATTAACAGATTAAACGCACTCACTCTTTCAAAGAACAAAATAAAAACCTTCAAAAATGAAGGGCTGTAAATTTAATCTCTTTAGTTAATAAAGTCAAATAGGTATGAGAATTATTTTAACCGGATCGATTGATTAACATAGGGACATCTTTAGTAAAGAACATTCAAATAAGGCTTCCAAATATATTCTTTAATCGATCAAAGTCAAGTCAGACTAATTATTACTAATTGTTACAATCGAAAGTAGTATTGCCGCTATACTAGCTAGTAAGCTCAAATAAACTGAGTATTCAAGTATATATGATCTCAGAGTTCTCAGATCTTCCTTCGGTACATAAATGTAATCGCCTTCTTCAATTGTTACTTCCTCTCTTATAGGTGAAATCCAAGCCCTTGATCCTCCTTTGATTACCATAATTTCATCGTCCTCCGCAAGCTCACCAAGTCCACTGGCTTCATTCACATAATAGTCGTAGCCTTTACCTTCAATAAAAGTTACATGTCCTGGTCTAAGCACTTGACCAAATACATAAACTGAATTTTGAAGAGGTGGTATGATAATTACGTCTCCGGACTGAAGAATATATTTTGCAATATCTGATTCAGGGTCTTTGATCTTACGAAAATCCAAGGAACTTCCGTCAATTAATACTCGTAATTGGTTTTCAAGATTAAAGTAGTTAGTATCATCTGTAACTACGTTTGACATTCGATACATTAATGCTAATTCCAAATTTAAAATCATATTGCGGTATTTTGGATCTTCAAGGTCAGGCTGGTCATCTAATTTTATATTGTACTGGTTTTCCAACAGTTTCGAAAGACTATTTGATGAATACACTCTGGCTCTTTTTAATGAAGCTTCCGGTGTGAACCAGCCACATGATTTTAATACTTCAAAAAGTGTTGTGTTGTTTTTTGTTATGGGAACAACTCCCGGCATACTTACTTCACCAATTACCGTAACGGCATAATTTTTTCGCTGAGTTTCTGGAGCGATGAACCTGAATCGGTCACCACGCTGGATCGGAAATTCTTTATCAATTTTCATTCTTGTTATTGTCTGTGTCTGACCATCGTATGAAAGCCTGGATAATTCTAAACTATCAACATTTTCGTACGCCGGATTCATCCCATCAACAAGTTCAAGTGCGTCACCTAATTTATCACCTTCAACAAACAGAAATGTACCTGGATTATTAACAACTCCTGAAACAGAAAAGAAATTCCTGGAAATATCATTTGCAGGAAAAACAATTACATCGTCATTCTTTAAATAAGGATTGTTTAAAAAATCCCCATTCAATCTGAATTTCTGAAGATCAACATTTATTTCTTCACCTGATGCACGTTTAAGTTTTATTCCCCGTAATGCATAGTTCGAAAGTTCCTGCATTAATTTTCTGTAAATCTCAGGATCGGAATTAATTCTTAGGGTTAAGTCAACTGCCTCCGCATACATTCTTGTTATGAATTCATCAACCCTGTCAGTAATCAGAGCCGGGAAAGTTCCATTTATCGGGAAAGTTCCGCCGATTGTTACACTTATCTTACCTGCACCAAGTAAATCACTGCTCGTTCGTGTATCCTGAGTAAATTGAGGATAAGTTGTCGAAATAAATAATGTTAAGACAAAGAATAAAATTGTTATTTTCATTTTAATAAACCTCATTGTCCTCAATTTGATCTGGAAGAATATTGTAATTTGTAATAGTTTTGATAATCACCGGAAATTATTTCTTTCCACCAATTTTCGTTTTCTAAATACCAATTAATAGTGTTCTTAATGGCAGATTCAAACGAATATTGTGGCTGCCAGGCAAGTTCATTTTTTATTTTTGATGAATTGATGGCATATCTTCTATCGTGTCCGGGTCTGTCCTTCACGTATTCAATCAACTTATCTGATTTCCCAAGTTGTTTTAAAATCAACTTCACAATTTCAATGTTTGGTTTTTCAGTACTCGCACCAATATTATAAACTTCACCAACTTTTCCTTTCTCCAATACCATCTCAACAGCTTTGTTATGATCGATTACGTAAATCCAATCCCGCACATTTAATCCATCTCCATATACCGGAAGTTTTTTATTATTCATAGCATTAATGATCATCAACGGAATCAGCTTTTCAGGGAACTGATACAATCCGTAATTATTTGAGCATCTGGTTATTACTACCGGCACATGATAAGTGTGATAAAATGCGAGCGCCATCATATCTGCTGCAGCTTTACTTGCGGCATACGGACTGTTCGGTTGCAGCGGGGTTGTTTCTTCAAATTCTCCTACAGGACCAAGACTGCCATATACTTCATCAGTTGAAATTTGGACAAACTTTTCTACGCCAAATCTTTTTGCATTTTCAAGCAGAACATTTGTACCAAGTACATTTGTTCTGAAAAAAACTTCTGAGCCAAGGATACTTCTATCCACATGCGATTCTGCAGCAAAGTTTATTACATGAGTGATCTCATATTTCTGAAAAAGGTAGTTAACCAGTTCATCATTTACTATATCACCTTTAACAAAAAAATAGTTCTGATGATTTTCAACATCTTTTAAATTATTAAGATTACCGGCATAGGTAAGCTTATCGAGATTGACTATAAAAATATCGCTGCGATTTTTTAAGATGTGATTAATGAAATTGCTGCCTATAAATCCTGCACCACCGGTAACTAAGATATTCTTCATATTAAAAAGAAAAGAATCCTATAAATATTCCTGACTGGATAAAAAATGAATTGCTGTTTAAATCAGATGGAATTCCTGAAACACTTTGATCATTATTCGCCGTCCAATCATCTGCGAATGTTATTTGATAACCTGCACCAAGTCTTAATGATACAAATCTGTAAACAGGATAATCCAGATTTATTGTTGGAGTGAACATCCAATAACTGTTCATTAATTTTTGATTGTAACTATTTGAATTAAAATTTGGATCAGAAAGTTCTTCCCAGGTCCCTGCCCATGAAAATTCACCTGAACTCCTGTACACATCTATCTCTAAATTTCCTGCACCAATTACAGTTCCAACTGAAATCCCAATATCTTTTATGAAAGGGAGTGTGTATTCAACTGTTACTCCTCCACCTCCCAAACTATAAACCACTTCTCTGTTTATATTATTGACAGTTTCTGATGTTGATTTAGAACCACCATAACCCATTCCTCCCACTCTCAGATTTTTAACAAAACCAATGTAAAGATATCCGGCAATTCCTGATGAATAAAATCCGCTAGTTGAAAGTTCCGCCATTCCAATTTGTTTTAACTGATCGTTTACCGGATTAATATTAGGGATGTACCAAGCAGGAACATATCCAATTCCACCACCAAAAGGAGCATCAAAAAACTGTCCGGATTGACCATAGCTGAAAGAAGTTGTAAGGAAAAGACTGGCAAATAATATTTTTCTATACATATAATTCCATTAAATAATTTATAAATTTACCAAAGGGCTTTAGGAAATCCAAAGAATGATAGCTCTCAAAATTATTAACAAATTTATTAATCGTCTGGTCTTTTAATAAGTCACAAATTCGGTATAACAAATGAAAAAAGTTTTAATTACCGGGGGAAGTGGTTTGCTCGGTCAATTCCTTAATCTCACTATTTCAAACCAATGTAAATTGCACACAACATTTAAAAATAATCCGGGAAATTGTAAGGACTTTCCATTCTCGGTTGTTGATATATTAAATGAAGATGAACTAAAAGAATTATTTGAAAATGTTAAACCGGATATTGTTATACACTCTGCTGCAATCACTAACCCTGTCCAGAAAGAAAATCAAACTTCCAAAGAATATTTTGACACAAATGTTAACGCAACAAAAAACATCGCCATTCTGTGTGAGAAGTATGAATCAAAAATGATTTACATATCCACCGATCTTGTTTACGCCGGCTACAGAGGTTCTTTTCTTAAGGAAGATGCAAAATTAATTCCCGCAAGTTTATACGCTGAGACAAAGCTTGTTGGTGAAATGAAGGTAAAAGAATCAACGGACAACTATTTGATTTTAAGAACTGCATTGTTGTATGGTTTTGGACTGAATCATTCTAAATGCCATTTTCAAAATATGTACGTGGACTTAAAAAACAGGAAACCCGTTAAACTTTTTACAGATCAGCTTCGAACTCCAATATCGCTCACAGATGCTTCGTTAATAATAGCACAATTGGTAAAAATGGATTTAATAAATGAAACTATAAATTTAGGTGGGACTGAAAGAGTTTCAAGATTTGAAATAGGACAAATGCTTTGCGACTTAGCCGGACTCGATAAAAACCTTCTGCAAAAAATTATGATGGATGAAATTCCGAACTTTCCTAAAGTTGAAGATGTTTCTTTGAATATTGATAAGTTGATTTCATTAAATTTAAAACCTCGATCAATTGAGGAAAATATTAATGAAATAATCACAAAATAATTTTAACATAGATTAATTGCTCAAAAAGCAATACCTTTAAGGAATTCAAAACATACTTCGGTTACAAATTGCCCTCAGAAGATAAAAAATTTATTTTCGTTGCACCTTCAATGCAGCCCTCACTGGCTTCATCAAAAGTGCATAGTCCATTATCCTATTTTACCAACAGATCAATGATGATATCTGTTGTTGCTATAATACTTGGAATAATTGGAGCTTTGATCGCACAAATCCTTACAGCACTAATCGGCTTAATTACCAATCTTGCTTTTTATGGAACATTTTCTTTTGACTTTGCTTCACCAAAATATAACCAACTTGGGCTGTTCGTTATTATAGTTCCTGTTATCGGGGGATTAATAGTTGGAATTATGGCAAAGTATGGTTCGACTGCAATCAGGGGTCATGGAATTCCTGAAGCAATGGAACAGGTATTGACAAACAAAAGCAAAATTCCTCCCAAACTAACATTGCTCAAACCATTATCAGCAGCAGTCGCAATTGGAACTGGTGGACCGTTTGGAGCCGAAGGACCAATCATTGCAACCGGTGGTGCAATGGGATCGATGATTGCACAATTTTTTTCTATGACATCGCAGGAAAGAAAAATACTTCTTGCTTGTGGCGCTGCAGCAGGGATGACCGCGACTTTCGGAAGTCCGTTATCCGCAATACTCTTAGCAATGGAATTATTATTATTTGAATTCAAGCCTGCTTCATTTCTTCCTGTAACTCTCTCTGCTCTTTCAGCAATCGGCACACACTTACTTTTTACTGAATTCAAGCCAATGTTTTTTATTGAAAATCTGCAAGCACCAACAGGTGCTTCAATTATTTCTTACTTCGGATTGGGAATTATACTTGGTATCGCAGCAATATTGATTACAAAATCTGTTTATAAAGTTGAACACTGGTTCGAGAAAATTCCTATTCACTGGATGTGGTGGCCTGCAATTGGAGGAATTGCTGTTGGCGTTATCGGATTTTTCGTTCCGGCTACACTCGGTGTTGGATATGACAATATTGAAAATATTCTTGATCAAAAAGTAACCGGGCAAATTCTTGTGATATTATTTATTGCTAAATTTATTTCCTGGACAATTGCTCTTGGCAGCGGTACTTCCGGCGGAACACTTGCACCGCTGTTTACAATTGGCGGAGGATTAGGCGCATCAATTTCAACATTGGCTTTATTATTATTTCCAAATCTTGACATAGATCCAAAGATGGCTGCACTTGCCGGAATGGCAGCAATTTTTGCAGGTTCTTCAAGAGCAATTTTTACTTCAATTGTATTTGTATTTGAAACAACTCTTCAGCCATCTGCCATTTTACCTTTACTTGCAAGTTGTAGTGCGTCATATTTGATTTCGATTCTGTTCATGAAACAAACAATAATGACAGAAAAAATTGCAAAAAGAGGTGTGAAGGTTCCTTCAGAATATATTGCTGATTATCTTGATCAGTTATCGGTTAACAAGTTTGCAACCGGCAATGTAATTACGGTCGAAGAAAATGAACCTCTTTACAAAATCAGGAACTGGATGTCAGCTAATAGTGATAAAATAAAACATCATACTTTTCCAGTAGTAAGTACAAATAATATGGTGAAAGGGGTGGTTACAAGAGAAGAAATTATGAATCCAGACGAAGAAGAAAACACATTAATAAAGAACCTGATTACTAAACCGCTTACTGTTCTTCTTGGGGATAACAGTATCAGAGAAGCGGCTGAGTTGATGGCTGAATCGGGTGTATATTCAATCCCGCTTGTTAATAATTTTACAGAATTGAAACTTGTTGGAATACTTTCCAGAAATGATATTTTGAAAGCACGCAAGCAAGCTATAATTGAAAGCAGAGAAGTTGAAAGAAGTTTGACAATTCCTTATCCAAAACTTGGGAAATTTTTCAAATTGAAAAAAGATAAGGTCTAAGGTTCCAGAGGTTTCAATACAATCACACCCGAATGTCTTTTATATTTCATAAGATAATCGGAAAGCGGTTCTTTTGTGATGTGTACTTTAGTATTAACAGTTGGTGCATGCAGCAAATGAATTCTTTCGTCGTCCATTTTCACCGCAATACCTAAATGACCGATGTCCAAACCTTCAACTGTTGTAGTAATTGCAATAATATCGCCTTCATTAATAAACTTTTCTTTTAATTCAACTTCATCTTTTGGAATGTAGTAATAAATTCTTGAACTAATTTCTTCTTCCTGAATTTTTATTTGAGGAATTAAATCAGGATTTTCATTCAACTGTTTATAGCTTTCAGGATGAGTTGACATAAAATTTAATTTAAACTGAATTGCTTTTCCAACAATCTGTTCAGTAATATCCTCAACGATACCTTTTGAAACATTATTGTAAATCCAATCAGAAAAATAATGCAATCTTGAAGGATAGCCATTAATTATTCCATCTCTGTAGCGAATGAATTGTAATTCTTCTGAATAATCTTCAAAAGATGTTTGCTTTTCTTTAACACATCTGGAAAGTGCTAATACATTTTCAACAAATGTTGTGCAGTCGAGCCCCAAAAGATTAATAACTAATTGCTCATCGCCATCTGTTTCTAATCCGTGAGCAAGATATTCTGTTCCGATAAAACTTTTCCCGATTTCAACCAGAACTTCATTAATAGGTTTCTGTGAAAGATTTTTATCAACTGATATTTGAAATATTGAATCACATTTTTCAACATCAACTTCAGAAAAAAGTTGTGAATAAGAAAACGATATTGAAAAAATGACGAGAAGAAATGTAAATATAGTTCGAACCAATTTTTAATTCTTAATTGTAAATTGTTAATTAATCAGATGATATCTTCATCAGCGGGCATTGAGGCAAATTCTTCAAGTTGACGGGCGTGAGCAAGATTCTCAAATCGTGCATACTCTTTAACAAAAGCAAGTTTAACCATTCCGGTCGGACCATTTCTTTGCTTTCCGACTATCACTTCAGCAACTCCTTCAAGAGATTCACCGTTTTCATCTTTTTCTATTCCATAATATTCCGGACGATTCAGAAACATAACAACATCAGCATCCTGTTCAATTGAACCAGATTCTCTCAAATCAGAAAGTTGTGGTCTTTTATCAGATCTTGATTCAACCGCTCTATTCAACTGAGCGAGTGCCATTACCGGAATGTTCAATTCTTTTGCCAAAGCTTTTAGTGAGCGCGAAATATGTGAAATTTCTCTTTCGCGTGTTTCAGCATTTGCCGGTCCGGTCATCAACTGCAAATAATCAATAATGATCAGTCCAATTCCTTTTTCAGATTTAAGTCTTCTCGCTTTTGCTCTGATTTCAAGAACAGTTGAAGAAGGAGTATCGTCAACATAAATAGGTGCATCTGTTAACTTGTGTACAGTTTTGCTCAGCTTTGGACCTTCTGAGTGCGGAAGTTTTCCTGTTCTTACAAGATGAGCATTTATTCTTGCTTCAGCACAAATCATCCTGATAATTAATTGCATTGTTGCCATTTCAAGACTAAAAATCCCAACCGGAACTTTATGATCAATCGCAGCATTCCTTGCAATCGACAAAGCCAAAGCTGTTTTCCCAATCGAAGGTCGTGCAGCAAGAATTATTAGATCTGATTTTTGCAATCCGCCAAGTATTTCATCAAGTTCGTAAAAACCCGTCGGCACAGAAAATCTTTGCTGAGTAGATGAGTGAATGGTTTCGATATATTCCATAGCTTCTCTTACAGCTCTATCCATTCCCTGGTAAGATTTTGTGAGATGACTTTCAGTTATATCAAATATTCTTCGTTCAGCATCATCAAGAATATCAAAAGCATCAGCAGAACCTTCATAAGCATTTTTTGCAATTTCGTGAGCACTTGTTATCAATCCTCTTAAAATTTGTTTTTCAAGAATGATCTTTGCGTGATATTCAATATTTGCTGCGGAAGGAATATTCTGCGATAGTTTGCTGAGATAAACTGCTCCACCTGCTTCTTCGAGATTACCTCGTTTCTTCAGTTCTTCGTAAAGAGTAACAGTATCGATTGGCTCATCGGAATCAAAAAGGGAAATCATCGCCTCAAAAATTATACGATGAGCTTTAGCATAAAAACTTTCTGGTGAAAGCATTTCTAGCGCTTTTGGGACTGCTTCTTTTTCAATCATCATCGCGCCAAGTACTGATGCTTCAATCTCAGGAGCTGATGGTGGTTTTACATCGCCGGATTTTGAATTATTAAATCCGTTTCCGTTATTATTTGTTTTTCTAGTTTTTGCCATTCTGTGGAAAAAATATCCGGCAGTTGCCGGATAAGTTTTTAAGTAGATTTTAATTTCACTCGGAAATTCGTAAATAGTTTTTAAAGAAGCAATTGATTGATAATTATTTTTTAATCTTTTTTGAATAAGCTGTTCGATTTAACTATTTCCGCGATTTCAATTCTTCCATCATTTCAAGCTGCACTTGTTGAATCTGAACTAATCTCTCCCACTGATGAGTTAATAAATGATCTATTTTCTGGTGTAAATTTCTTATCTCAACCTCAGCTTTCAGATTTATCTGATAATCGTGCTGTGATCTTATTCTATCTTTAGCTTCCTGACGATTCTGGCTCATCATAATTATCGGTGCCTGAATCGCTGCAAGACAGGATAAAACAAGATTCAACAAAATAAATGGATAAGGATCGAAAGATTTAAATAATAAAACAGCGGAATTTATAATTATCCAGATCGCTAAAATTATTGCAAATGAAATAATAAATTTCCAGCTTCCTCCATAAGCAGCTACTTTATCCGCAAGACGTTCTCCAAATTTCAATTTTTCTTCATATTCAACTTCTACGTTGCGAGATAATACTTCGTGGTCTTTTAAACTTTGAATGACTGTCTCTTCAAGCTCTGTTAATTCACCTTTTTCATCTTCAAGTAATTGCTGGATGTATTTATTCCTGAAAATATTGAGATCATCTAAACAGATATAGCCTGAATCATTAAAGTTAGGATGTACTTGTTTAATTAATTTTGAAAGTGCCGGTCTGATTACCGCAGCAGGAATAACCTCATTTTTATTTTTGGTTTTATTGCAAATCTGACATTGATATGTTTTTGACATATCGTTTCTCCAAATAAATTTTTAATTAATATTTTATTCATCATTAAAATTGAACAAAGAAGCGTAATCCTAAAAATTTATATAAAGCCTTCATTTTTTCGCTCTTCTTCCTATTTCCTTTGCTGGAGAAGTTGCTGTTCCCAACTGTATTCTCTGAGCCAATCTTCCACTGAAAACTTGATAATGAAACAATAAAAATAAAATGAAATTATTGGAAGAAGCATTCAACCGGGAAGTAAAATATAATCTCCAATTATCAAATAAAGTACAGGATACGGTAATAATACCAAAAGAAAGAACATTATTATCCAACCGTATTTTCTTTCTTTAATCAGAACATAAAGCAAATAAGGAGTAAATAAGATTGCTGCACCAATGATAATATATAAATTTATTGGCCAGAATGATTGTATTATAAAAGCAGCAGATGTGGAGAGTTCAAAAAATAAAATTGCTCTTAATCTTCTTACCTCAACAATATCATTGATAAATTTCGAATTGATTTCTATTTGCTGAATTTTAAGTTCCATCGCATCAATGTGTCCAGTCATTTATTTATTCGAAACTGTATACTTAATAATGCTGGCTTTCTCAATCGTAATCATCCCACCCGAGTTCGCTTCTTCAAATATTTTATTCAAAGCAGGAATGAATTCTTCAATCTTTTTTTGTTCATCGACTATTTCAATTACCAATGGTAGATCTTCAGAAAGTCTCAGCACTTTGGAAGTATGTATCCTGCTCGAAGCGCCAAATCCCATAACTCCTTTAGTGACGGTTGCACCTGCTAAACCTGCTTCACGAGCCTCAAGAACAATCTTTTCATAAACAGGAATGTGATTTATTAAATCAGATTCACCAACAAAAATTCGCAATAATTTTGCATCAGCTTCGATATGCATTTTTAAGCTCCAATAAAAAGTTTTGATATAACAGCAGCTAATAGAACTGCAAGTAATGTAAGCATAATATTTAGGAGAATATTTGCACTGGCTAAGAGATATTCTGAATCCTGAATTAATTTTATAGTTTCATAAGAGAAAGTGGAAAATGTGGTGAGACCTCCACAAATTCCGACTGTAAGAAATAATCTCATTTCGGCTGAAATAATTTTTAATGAATCAAAATAGAATAAAACAAATCCAATTATAAAACTTCCAATAACATTTACTGTTAGAGTTCCGTATGGGAATAATGAATTAAAATTCTTCTGAACTAAATCTGAGATATAATATCTCAGCATTCCCCCAATTCCAGAACCAAAAGCAACGATGATATAAAGTTTCATTATACCAGAGCGATATTGTTAATTTGATATTTCTTATTTAAAATGATTTCCATTACCACACCACCAAATTATTTAATCTATAATTTTATCTCATGAGTTAAATAATTCTTAAGCCTATTTTTCAAATAACGTTTACCCCAGGCAGACTTTAAATACTTTTCTCGATTAATCGCATCCCACTTGTTCAAACTTCCTTCCCAATAGATTAATTTGAATGGTCTCCTATTTTTAGTTGAATCAACCATACCTGAATTATGCTGTTCAAATCTCTTGTTTATATTGTGTGTGTAGCCAGTATAAAACTTTTTATCTTTTTCAGATTGTAAAACATATATATAAAAGTGTTTCATCTTTATATTCTTTGGTACTTACAAATCTCACCCCGTGAGATAGATGCAAATTCACTTTAAAAATTTTAACATATATATAAATTTCAAATTAGTTATAGTCTTTCTTAAAAATTTATCTCACGGGGCGTCATACATTTTCCTGAACTTCTTCAAATCTTCCCAGCAATCTTTTTTCCAGTGAGGATTTCTGAGCAATGCAGCAGGATGATATGTAACGATCACTTTTGCGCCTTCGTAATCAAAAATACTTTTTCTCAATTCACCAAGTGATTCTCTTTTGTTTAACAACCCTTTTGCAGCCGTTAGACCCAAACAGAGAATCAATTTTGGTTTTATCAACTCGACTTGTTTTTTTAAGTATGGCAGACAAGTATCCATTTCATCCTGCATCGGTGTTCGGTTTTCTGGTGGACGACACTTGACAATGTTTCCAATATATACTTCTTCTCGGGAGAACTTTATTGCCTTCAGCATATCAGTTAAAAGTTGTCCGGCTCTTCCAACAAATGGTAATCCCTGCTTATCCTCTTCTGCCCCAGGTCCTTCACCGATAACTAAAACATCTGCATTCGGATTACCGGATCCGAATACAAATTTATTTCTGCCTTTATGAAGTCTGCATTTTGTGCAATTACAAATAAGTTTTTCAAGTTGATCGAGTGAAGTTGATTTTTCCCAATCTTCTTTTTCAGCATTGAACAATTTCGTTTCTCCAAATAAAGTTTCCGGTTCCTTAACAACTGATACTTTCATTTTATTTTTCGGGATAAATAATTCATCTCCGAAAATTTCTTTCTGAAGATTTAATGTTTTAATTATTTCTTGTTTAGTTGGTTTATTCATCAATGATAAAGATTTACGATAACAAACCCAATTACTTTAAGTAATTGGGTTTGTACTTTATTATAGAATAGTTTTAATTTCGTTTAAAATTTTATTTGCAACTTGAAACTTGGATAACAATGGCAACTTAATTTGTTTGCCATCTTGCTTAATGATTGTTACTTTGTTTGTATCAACTTCAAATCCACTTTCTTTGCCGGGAGAATTCAACACAATCATATCCAGATTTTTTTCTTTTAATTTCTTCTGTGCATTGCTAAGTTCATTCTGTGTCTCAAGAGCAAATCCAACAACTTTTGTTTTCCTTGATTTGATTGAAGACAGTATATCAACATTCATTTCAAGTTTCAAATCGAGCGATCCTATTCCCTTTTTAATTTTATTTGACGAAGTTTTTGAAGGACGAAAATCAGCAACCGCAGCAGACATAACCAGTAAATTATTTTTATCAATTTCTTTCTTTACTGCTTTTTCCATTTCCACAGCAGAACGTACTTTCAATGTTTTTATTTCCGGATAAATATTTTGTGATGATGGACCTGAAACAAGAGTTACATCACCTCCACGTAAAAATGCAGCTTTTGCGATTGCATATCCCAATTTTCCCGATGAACGATTTCCTATAAATCTAACGGGATCAATATCTTCATAAGTTGGTCCGGCTGAAATAAGAATTTTTTTACCAATCAAATCTTTTGAATAACCTGATAATATTAATTCAACTGCCTCGATAATTTTATTTGTATCAGCTAATCTGCCCTCACCGGTAAGTCCGCTTGCAAGTTCACCGGTTTCAGGATAGATGATGTAATGACCATGTCTTTCAAGCTTTTCAAGATTTTCTTTGTTAATTGGATTGTTGTACATATCGACATCAGCCGCTGGTGCGATTATCAAAGGAGATCTTAATGCTGTTACAAGTGTTGTTAATGCATTGTCAGCAAATCCATAAGAAATTTTTGCAATTGTATTTATTGTAGCCGGAGCTAATAACATCAAATCAGCCCAGAGTGCATAATCTATATGCCAGGTGGATACGTTTGTTCCATCTTTTTGATTTTTAGGAAAAGTATTTACAATAACTTCGTTGTTTGAAAGAGATGAAATTGTCAATGGAGAAATAAATTCAGTTGCTGAGGGTGTCATTACAACTTTTACTTCTGCTCCACGTTTAATTAGTTCACGAATGATCAGGCAGGATTTATAAGCAGCTATGCACCCTGTAATTCCCAGTAATACTTTTTTACCAGATAAAATATCTTTTGTCATTTCCTTACTTTCAATTTATTCACCTGAAATTTAATGTAAATACTAACAAGATATTTAAAAAAATAAATCCGGCATAAAGCCGGACTTACCCATTAAATTGGATATAAACTATTATTTATACTTAAATTCAATTTTGCCATCAAGAAATTCAGTCAATGCCTGAAGATGAGGTTTCTTCCTCTGTTCCATTTCAAGTGCAATTTTCAATTGAGCAGGGTTATCAATGTCTTCGCTTTCATCATCAGTTGTGGCTTCAGGAATTGTACTTAGCAATGCGTTAAACTCAATTTTATTCTCAGAATTAATCTGTCTTGCTCTTTTGGCAGTAACAATAATTCCTTCATAAACATTACTTGCCCGCTTATCAATTTCTCTTAAATCAATTGGTGTGATTTCCATTTACAAATTCTCCTTTAATATTTTATTTACTAAACTTTTTGCTTCACTGATTGCTGTTTCAAGATCAAGATTATCAATAATGAAATCGAATTTGTCTTTCAAACTCAGTTCCATTATTGCACGCTCAATTCTTTTTTGAAAATCAGATTCACTTTCTGTGTTTCTTTGCCTGAGACGCTTAACAAGTTCCTCGAAACTGGGAGGCGAAATATATATTAAATGTGCATAAGGGTAAAGTCTTTTTATAGTAAGCGCACCTTTTACATCAAGCTCTAAAAGAACAGTTTTACCATTCTCAATATTTTCAATAATAAAGCTTTTTAAAGTGCCATAATAATAGTCGTAAAACTTCTCCCATTCGATAAAATCTTCTTTTTTTATTCTATTTTCAAACTCTTTTTCAGAGAGAAAGAAATACTCTACTCCATTCGTTTCAGTTTCCCGTTTTGGTCTGGTAGTAGCAGATATCGAAAAAACAATCCGTGGAAATGCTTTCAGAATTTCTTTTACTATAGTTGTTTTACCTGCACCGCTCGGCGCTGAGAAAACTAATATTTTTCCATTCATTGAATCCACTGTTATTCGATATTCTGTATCTGCTCTCTTATTCTTTCTATTTCCTCCTTAATAAGAACTGAGGAATGTATTACCGGAGTTGAGATTGACTTGGAAGAAATTGTATTTGTTTCCCTGTTCATTTCCTGGCAAAGAAAATTTAATTTTTTACCCGGTTCTTTTTCATTCTTAATGCTCTCTTTAAAAAATTTAATGTGACTTTTTAACCGCACACATTCTTCTGTAATATCTGCTCTATCTGCAATCAATGCGAGCTCAAGATTTAACCGGTCCTCATTAATTTCGGCATTATCAAGTAATTCAGTAATTCTCAGCCTGAGTTTGTTATAATAATCGTTAATGTTTTTTTTGTACTCGATTTCTATTTCGCTTACTATTTTAAGAATTTTTTCAATTCTGGATGAAAGATCTTTCGCTAATTCAGTTCCTTCTTTTTTTTTCATTAAAATTAATTTATCGAGTGCTTTGGTAAGAGCTGACTTAACTAAATCAAATTCCGATTTACTCAATTCAGTATCCTGTGAAATAAACGATTCTTTTCCTGTTAGTAAGTGTTCAAGTTTGATTTCATCTTTTATAGAAGCTGCTTTTCTTATTTTTTTGATAAGAGAAATGTGATTTGAAAGTTTCTTTTCGTCAATCGAAATGAAACCATTTTCAACTCCATCTTTTTTGAAATGAAATACAACATTTAGTTTTCCACGCTGGACTTTGGTCTTGATGAATTCTCTTATCTCATAATCGTAGGGTAAAAGTATTGGCGGAAGTTTTAATGAAGTTTCAAAAAAACGGCTGTTGACACTTTTAACTTCGACTTCGATAAAAGTTTTATTTTTTGCCGTACTGCCTTTTCCATAACCTGTCATACTGTAAATCATTTATACCTGCTGTTTTGATTCAACAATTTTTTTATTTCTACTGAAAGATAGCAATAATCGAATAAACCGGACTGTTCAGAATGCTTCGCCGATTCCAAAATGGATAACCATTGTACTAAAAAATTTTTTGTCGAATATAAATTTTTGATCTCTGGGATCGTAAAACTTGAAACCAAAATCCAGTCTGAATGGTGCAATAGGTGAATAATATCTTGCACCGGTTCCGATTGCAACTGCGATCTGATCTATTCTAATTCCTTTAATATCATTCCATGTATTCCCATAATCTGTAAAGAAAACGAAGCCATAATCCTTTTCAAACTTTCTTCGATATTCAAAACTGCCCTCAAGTAAGATATTTCCGCCTCTTATTTTTAACTGTTCATTCAGTGAAGGAGGAAACAAATCTTTGAAAACTAAATCCGTAGGAACAAGTTCTCTTCCTCTCCAGCCTCTGATTGAATTACTACCACCGGCAAAAAATGTTTGGTTAGGAGATACAAGCGCTGCATCACCACTTAGCATCTGAATATAGCCGGCTTTTGCTTTTATACCAAGAACAGTGAATTTGTCGCGGGAAATTGCGTTATATAATCCAATAGTAATCTGCATTTTAGCATAGTAACCTAATGAATCAACAAGCGTGAGAGTTTGACCGCTATTAACGTTCCTTCCATCCCATTTAACTTTTGCAGAAGATACTTCTGAAATAATCGAAATTAATCTTCCTTCGGTCGGATAAAAAAGATCATCGGTAGTTGTAGAACCAATTTCAGCACCAAGCGATGATGTGAATGTCATCGGACTAACTGATAACGTATCTGCATCTTTTACAAACTCCGGAATAGTATAACTTAATCCGTCAAATCTTAAATAAGGACTGAGCAAATTTACAAAAGTGTGTTTGGGCATATCAAAGGCTGATGTAAAATTTGCACCGAAGTTATCGTATTCAACTGTAGAGATGTTGTATGACTTGATATATCCTTCCAGCCTTCCAGCTATATTACGGCTGAATAAAAAAGGTTGTTCGACAATTGCAGATAAATCAACTTCTGTTTGAAAAGTCTCCTTAAATGATTCCGAATCAAATCTAAGGTTAGTAATATCATTTAACCTGAATCGTGCACGTATTGTCAGTTTCCTGGCATCACCAAGAAAATTTTTCCTGATATAACTTGCACCAACACCCGCATTAAAAAAACCAAACTCATTATCAACAAAAACTTCAGGTGATAATTCATTCAAACTGCCAACGGTTCCTTTTATAAGCAGACTTGCTTTACTACTATTCGAACTGATTGTATCAGCGGTTAAATTAATGGAATTAAATAGACCTGTCCGTGCTAATCTGACTCTGCTTTTGGAAATTTCTTCCACTCTGTAAACATCGCCCACATTTATATTGGTAAGGTATTTAATCAGGTCATAACTTACTTCAGAACTTGATTCACCATCCTGTTCAATTTTGATGTCACCGTAAGTGTACCATCTGCCGCGATTAAAATATGTTGAAATATCTGCTTTCGAATTTACTGTATCAATTTTTACAACTGTGCTATCATAACGTGCAAGCATAAAGCCATTATTTTTCAGATACGATATTATCTCATCATTTTTCTTTTGAACATTGTCCTGAACATATCTTTCCCATGTAGGATATTTCTTATATTCAATTATCGCATCATTCATTTCCTGACTCAGATTATCGAGCCCGGTAAATTGAACTTTGCCGTAAGTATGGGCAGTATTTTCTTTAATGATGTATTTAAGTTCGGCGGTTTTCGCCGTTGTATCAAGCACAAATGAAGCACTTATTTCAGCTTCAAAAAAACCATTAACAGCATAAAATGATTTAAGAGAAATAATGTCAACAGAGATAGTTGTTGAATCGAAATAATTTGGAGGTGAGCCGATAAATGAAACCGTAGCGTATAAAAATCTCCAAAGCCAAAAAGGATTTTCCTCACTTTGAATAACTGCCTTTAACTCAGTATCTGTAAAAGTTTCGTTACCTTCAAAACTAATGGACGCTAACTCATAGCTTTCCATATCCTGAGTACGGCTGGACATACTAAAACATAATGCTAAACATATGCAGCAGAGGAGATGTTTCATCAAGAGGTTGTGATTTTTCTTTTATAAATAAACATACCCTTCCTGAACAATAGTAATCTGGTGTTGAACAAATTAAAGTGCTTTTTCAACTATTCTCAGGTTCGGATAATCTCTTCTGAAATAACTTACAAAAAAAGTTTTGATCATCGGTACATCAATATTTTGAGTAAGATCCAGTGAGACTTTCCCTTCCGTTATTACTGAAAGGTGTGCACTATAAACTTTCATTTTTTTCAGGTCTATCACATGTAAATAAACATCACCGCTTGCATTTCCAAGAAAGTAATTTTTAGAGTTATAATAAACCATCTCATTTTCAATGTCAGCAAATTTAAATTTATTTACTATGCACTGAACAAAAGACCCATTCAGCAGACCTGTTTCATACTTAACTTTAAACTCTCCATCAACCCAACTGATAAGATAGAATTTAATCCCCCATTGATTTTTTTCTGATATTTCTTTACCAGCAACAATAGATTTTACCGAGTCTGTTTCAAAATAACCTGAAGTGGTAAAAGAAATATTTTCTCCTAACAAATCTTTTGCTGTTTGCTCAATGAGCTGTTCATTTTCAAATAAATTATGCGGAGGAGGTTCATAAGATTTTTTGCATCCACCAGCAACTATAAGTAGAAGCAGAATGGAAGACCAGATAGTAGTTTTATTTAATAACAACTTCAGTTCCTTCCTTTATTACTGAATAAATTTCGTCAATGTTTTCATCACTCATCGCTATGGAACCATTAGTCCAGTTGAAAACGAATGGAAGATTTTTAAAAATATAATTTAATTCACCAATACCATGAATTCCAATATTACCACCTAACAAATAGTGAAATTTTGTGCAGCCTTCATAATAAAATTGAAACTTGATTTCATTGAATTCCTTTTGTGAAATCCATCCTCTTCTTAAAGCATTTGCACCGTCTTCAAGATTGGGATAATTAATCTGAAAAAATTTATGGTATTTGTGGTTGGTAAAAATCTTACAAATTTTATAAATTCCAACCGGTGTGGCTTTATCATCTGCTCTGGTTTTGGGTAGCTGAAGTGATTTTCCCAAACTTACACGATAATTTTTAATCAGAACGCTATCCTCATATAAGCCAAGTGTATAATTATGCCTGTCGATAACTAACTTTGGATTTTTAATCTCAGTAAAACCTACCTTGAGCATTGCTTCTGAGAGCGGAACTTCACGAAGATTTAAAATGATACCATAGACGAGAATACCACCGAAAAACAACACGATAGCCAAAGTCAGATAGATGATATTTTTCAGTACTTCTTTATTAAGATAGTCTGAGGCATTCACCGGACCTAACTTTATTCTTTTTAGTTTTTCCAGCAACTTCACGCTATGTAAAAACCTTCTTAAATATTTAATTCGTAATTATTTAGTTTAAAATTTACTCAAAAATCAAATAATTATTTACAGTAATAAATGTCAGCAGATAATACTGCTCAGTATTAAGCTGTATTTTGTTTAAATAAAAAAACCCGGTCTGTTGAACCGGGCTTCATAAGAATATTATGAACAGATTTAAACTTCCATAATTTCTTTTTTAATAATTTTTTCTATTCACATTGCATTCTCAAGGTGTAAAGATTTATCCATAAATAATAATTTTGTTTCACCACGATCCCCGACAAGGTCGGGATTTCTGACCTGTCTGTCGTAAGGCAGTTGAAATGATCAGATCATTTAATCATCAACATCTTCTTTGTAGAAATGTATTCTCCTGCCTTCAATCTGTAAACATACATTCCACTCGCTAAATGAGAAGCATTAAATTCAACTTCATAATATCCCGGCTGCTGTTCTGCATTTACTAATGTTACAACTTCACTGCCAAGTATATCGTAGACTTTTAATGATACAAAAGCCCCTCCTTTGGAGGGGTTTGGGGAGGCCGGTATTTGATACTGTATCGTTGTTGTTGGATTAAATGGATTTGGAAAGTTCTGCTCAAGTTTGAATTCTTTTGGACCAACATAACTGAAGATGAATTGCTTTGTTATTATCAATCCGATTGCATCCGTTATCATAAACTCAATTGTATCTTTTTTATTTATTGGTGCATCCCTGTTAACATCAAACGTAAATGATGCCTTTGCCTCCGTCTTTGCCTCAATAATCGCTATCGTCTCTGTTTCTTTGTTGAAGCTTAGCGCCGATGATTTCTTGGTGAGAATTACTTCCACATTATTTGCTGCATCCGTTTCTGAAATATTTGCAACTGTCAATGTTATCTCGTTGCCTTTTGTTCCGGGTGTTACTTCGTAAATGGTTTGTGAAAATGAATAATGTGTTATTGCTAATACTATAATTAAAATTTTTATTTTCATTTCTTACCTCTGCATCTATGTCGTCCCTGACGGGACTTGATTTTTTTTGTTTTTTCTGTTTCTATAAATATGTCGCTCCTACGGAGCTATGAATCAGAACCTTCATCTTCATTTTTAATTTTTCATTGTAAATTCTTAATTGTTAATTTTTAATTGTTAATTATTCATTATGAATTATACATTCCTACGGAACGTTTAACTGAATCTCTACAAGTATATTTACAGAAATATCCTGCTGTTTATCAAGACTAACATTACCATACGTAGCTCTGAAGCTTAAGTTCTTTGGTAAAAGCTCTTTTGTTATTATTCCTTCTGAATTTGTAAGTCCGATATCTCGCCAAGCTGTTGAGTAATATTTTGTACTTGCACCTGCAAGCGGCTGATTGTTAAAATTGGTTACTTTTAATGTACACAGTACTGTTGCGAATGTTACTGTGCTGTTTACGCTTATGTCCTGCTGTTTGTCGTTTGGTACATATTCGTAAGTCATTCTAAAACTGTAATTGATTGGAAGTAGTTCTTTGTATGCAACTCCGTTTGATGTTGTTCCAAATGTTCTCCAAGCATCAGCATAGTATTGAACTGTACCCTGATCCCCCGAAGGGGCAGGCATTAAATTTCCTGAACTGTTTCTTAACTCTACCGCTGCGTTTACTGTTATAAAAGTGTAAGTATTGTTTTGTGCAGTAACATTATGAACAGTTTGATTTGCATATTCATAGAACATTCTTACGCTTACTGTTGGTTTTGTTGTTATCACTGTAAACGTTCCGTCTCCGTTGTTTACTGCATCTTTCCATCCGCTTGTGGCGGACTCATAATACATTACATTGCTTGCTTCTATTTGGTTGCCCAAACTGTTCTTTAAGTTTACGAGTAGGTTTGGGTTTGCTTGCGGCTCTGGAAGTCTGTCGAGAATGTATTGAGCATTCCAGTAAAGAAATTTCCAGCCTTCTATCGTTACAAAACGTGGATCTGAGTTGAGTGAATCTTTATAAACATTATCTACTAAATCCTGAAATGTTTTTACCTGAACTCTGCAAGTTAGTGAATCGCCATTTTGTAAGTTTGTTTTAGCAGTGGTTAAAATGTTTTTAAGTTCGTTTGAAAATGTTAGATCGCCGAGCCAGGTGTAAGTTAAAACACTATCTACATAATTAATTAAGTTATCTAATAAATCAAGTGTGAGTTTTGTAGAATCTGGTGGAACTGGAACAAATATTTCAACTTCATTTTCTATCAGAGATCTGGTTACCTCATCAGATTCATTTACTGCATATTCTTTTACGAACCGATAGTTTTGTAGAGTTCCAAATTCTTTTAATAAAGAATCAGCTATTATATAACGATATGAAGGAACAGGTTCTTGAACCAGCCTTTCTCTCATAAGCTCCGGAAGTTCAGAATAGTCAATTACAAATAATAACCAAAGTGATAAAATTCTTGAAGCATCGTCCGGCTCGTTCCTGAATGAATTAACAAGAACAGGTACAGCATCATTAGGATATTTATCTGCTATTATTGCATTTGCTATATATCTTGTAAAAGATGAGCCTCTGAAATTTTGTGCATAATCAAACACAACAGTTTTTGATTGTTGTAACAGATCAGGTCTATTATCAATGATCTTGGGAATTAAAGTAATATCAAAGAAATATTTTGATGCTTTATTGTTGTAATAATCAATAATATATTCAGCAGCAGAGTAATCTCCCAATTCAATTAATATTTTTGAACAATCATATCTTGTTTCAACAGGGTCATAACATTTGTTTGATGAATCAATAGCTATATGAGCTAGACTCTGAACATTATATGAACCCAGTTTTTGTAAGAGTCTTAAATAAATTGCAGTGCAATCTCCGTTTTGGGCTTTAGATTCTAATTTCGGGATCGCTTCAACGATATTATATTTTTCGACATTCAATAATGCATTGTAATTTTCTCTATTATTATTACTATCGAGACTATCAATAATTCGTTGCTTTTCTTGCTGCGTTAATTCCTGAGCACATAGTGGAAAACTAAATATTATAGTTAACAATAAAATTATAGTTATCTTCATTTTAATTTCCTTTTATTTAATTACAATCCCAAATGTTTTCAAACTCATTCAATAATACATCGATTCTATTTGTAACTATCGGAAAACCGTTAATGTAATTTTCGTGATCGACTTTTTGTCCATTAATAATAAAACTCTGATTTATATGGTTTTCATATCCTATTTTTAATCTCTGCTCAAATCCATTATATGTGCGTACGGCACCAACCGTTTCTCCAGCGACAATTTTCTGTAAATAGTTAAAATAAATTAGTTTAGCCTTTTCCTGATTATTAGCTTTTTTATTTTCTTGATCATAACTTCCACAGGTTACTTCCAACAAATCTAATGTTGGATAAAGGAAAGCATTTTGCAAACTATCTATGACCCACTGAAAATCCTGCCCGTGTGCATTTTCGTGTGCCATTTCAACTTCAAGAAAAATATATCCTCCAGCTCGTACTTTTGATGGGTATGATTTGTGTCCTTCTAAATCTTTTTTCGCATCACAAAGTTTAGTGTCATTATAAACGGTGGTTATTTCGCTTATGTGGTTTAATGGCTTTTGTCCAGCATTAGTAACGTTTGTAATACAGACATCCATTATTGTTTTGAAATAAGGAAATAATGGGAGTTTGTGTCCAAATCTCCAAATATTAAAATTATGAACATAACAAGCATTAATATTATTAATATTGAAATAATTTAGATCGTTAAGTTCTGACCACATTACGGAGAAAACACCGGATACTACTTGTCCTTGAGATGCATTATTTTGTTCAATTGTACACGCATCATTATTAAAAGATCCATTTGGAAAATGTTCAAAACGGAATGATGGTCTTAAAATTACTTCGTTGCAAATGTAATCTTCACACCCATCCCCCACCACCACCTTGCTAACACCCTCCAGATCGTGTGGTGTCCAGAAATTTTCTGGAAAACAGTAAGTACTTGGATTCATTGGTAGCGGCTCAGGTTCTTTTTTGTTTTTATTTGGATTAGTTATAATAGCTTCTTTTTCTTCTCCACCTTTATTCACAGGTCTGCTGCTTCCTCCTCCTTCTATCAATCCTACTCTTACCTTTACTGTATCCGTCTCCGTTAAATCATTCGCTGCAACAAAATATATCGGCTGATATACTTCTGCAAAATAATTTTCCATTGCTCCGTTATTAAGAATCAATCCTGCATCGCATCCTTCTATCATTCCGATCTCAAAACTATCCCATTGGGAAAAATCTTCGAGTGTTCCGTCAAATTTTTTTTTAATCATTATTAACTAAAATAAAAAACCCCGCTGTTTTCTTGCGGGATTAATTTAATCTTTTTTTCTATTCGTTTATTTCAACACCATCCCCGACAAGGTCGGGATTTCTGACCTGTCTGCAGTAAGGCAGATGAATTGATCGAATCATTTAATCATCAACATCTTCTTTGTAGAAATGTATTCTCCTGCCTGCAATCTATAAACATACATTCCACTTGCAAGATTACTTCCGTTGAACTGAACTTCGTAATATCCTGGCTGCTGTTCTGCATTTACTAATGTTACGACTTCACTGCCAAGTATATCGTAAATTTTTAATGATACAAAAGCCCCTCCTTTGGAGGGGTTTGGGGAGGCCGGTATTTGATACTGTATCGTTGTTGCTGGATTAAATGGATTCGGATAATTCTGCTCAAGCTTGAATTCTTTCGGACCAATGTAACTGAAGATGAATGTCTTTGTCATCATCAGTCCGTTTGCATCTGTTATCATAAAATCAATTGTATCTTTCTTTGTAATTGAAACATTTCTGCTTATATCAAATGTAAATGTTACTTCCGCTTCTGCTGCTGGTTCTATCCTCTCAATCGTTTGTTCTGATTGGTGAAATGTAATTTGCTCTTCCTGAAAGCCCCTCATTTGGAGGGGTTGGGGAGGCATTACTTTAACATTTTCTGCGGGATTTGTTTCTGAAACATTTGCAACCGTCAATGTTATTTCGTTGCCTTTTGTTCCGGGTGTAATTTCATAAACGGTTTGTGAATATGAAAAATGTGCTATTGCCAATACTATAATTAAAATTTTTATTTTCATTTCTTACCTCTGCATCTATGTCGTCCCTGACGGGACTTGATTTTTTTTGTTTTTTCTGTTTCTATAAATATGTCGCTCCTACGGAGCTATGAATCAGAACCTTCTTCTTCATTTTTAATTTTTCATTGTTAATTCTTAATTGTTAATTTTTAATTGTTAATTATTCATTATGAATTATACATTCCTACGGAACATTTAACTGAATCTCTACAAGTATATTTACAGAAATATCCTGCTGTTTATCAAGACTAACATTACCATACGTAGCTCTGAAGCTTAAGTTTTTTGGAAGAAGTTCTTTTGTTATTATTCCTTCTGCATTTGTAAGTCCGATATCTCTCCACGCTGTTGAGTAATATTTTGTACTTGCACCTGCTAACGGCTGATTGTTTGCATTGGTTACTTTTAATGTACACAATACTGTTGTGAATGTAACTGTACTGTTTGTGCTTATATCCTGCTGTTTGTCATTAGGTATATATTCATAAGTCATTCTAAAACTGTAATTGATTGGCAGAAGTTCTTTGTATGCAACTCCGTTTGTTGTTGTGCCAAATGTTCTCCAAGCATCAGCATAGTATTGAACTGTACCCTGATCACCCGAAGGGGCAGGCATCAAATTTCCTGAACTGTTCTTTAACTGAACTGCAGTGTTTACTGTTGTAAATGTATAAGTGTTGTTTTGTGCAGGAACATTATGAACAGTTTGGTTTGCAAACTCGTAGAACATTCTTATGCTTACTGTTGATTTTGTTGTTATTACTGTAAAAGTTCCATCTCCGTTGTTTACTGCATCTTTCCATCCGCTTGTGGCGGACTCATAGTACGTTACATTACCTGCTGGTATTTGCACCCCAAAACTGTTCTTTAGGTTTACAAGTAAGTTAGGGTTTGCTTGCGGTTCCGGAAGTCTGTCGAGAATGTACTGAGCATAATAATATAGAAATTGCCATCCTTCGAGTGTTACAAATTCTGGTGTTGTATTAAGTGTATCTTGAAACTCAAAATTAACTAAGTCTTGATATTGTTTTATATAATTTGCGCAGAATATAGAATCACTGTTTAATATTTTAGTCTTTGCATTATCCAAATTGTAATTAAGTAAATTTTTAGTAGTACTATCAATCCATTGAAATGCAAATGTTTTATTTGTTATAATTTTTAAACTGTCTATCATTTCCGGCAATGTTATATTCATAGGAAATTCTTTAGGTGTAAAATTCTCTAATGCATGACTTACAAACCTTTTTGCTAATGAATCTGTTTCCCAATTATAAAAATTTACTATATAATTTAAATTTTCAGGATTACCATAGCGATTGAATAGTGTATCAATGAAATATCTTTTGTAAACAGCCGCAGGTTCGTTATATATCTGCTCTTTTATTAAATTTTCTAAGCCATCATAATTATACTTACAGAGAAACTCAAATGAAATAATTCTTGAAGAGCTAAATTCTTTACCAGATTCTTCAACATTTTTAAAGAAATTAATATAAATCGGTATCATTTCGGCACCATAAACTTCTTCCAACTGATGAACTGCATTAAATCTAATTCTATAATCTTCAGAATTGTTAGCTGCATTTATTAATATACTTTTTGCTTCATTCTCATATTGGGGAACATTTCTAATCAGGTTTGGTAATAACCATATTGATTCAACATCGTAAGGTTTTACCCGTAGTTGCTGCATTACATAGTCAGCTTGAGAATAATCATTTATGTAAAATAAAGCTTGATTTACATGGGCTTTTGCGCTTAGTTTATTTTCACTCCCAAAGAATCTGGATGAATTGTAAAAATCAACGGAATCTATAAATGCTATAGCCAATTGCTGTGTATTCGGGGCATTTAAATAAGCCATTGCCCATAGAATACTAAGTTGAATAGGTACTTCTTGTTTCCAGATAATATTTTCTAAAACTTGTATAGCTTCGTATAGTTTGAATTGTATCGTATAATCTACACCAGCCCACACTACTGAACCTTTATCACTTGAAAGATATAGTAATATCTTTTGTTTAAATTCCTCATCAATCTCCTGGCTTTTGATTTGTATGCTTAGAAGAATAAGAAATATTGCTAAAATTGAAAATCTATTACACATTTTTCCACCTTAAAAGATTAATTACATTTTATTTTTAATTCTTCGGTTCTGCTTTTATTAATACTTATAATACGATTATTTATTTCATCAATATAATCTTGAATAATACTTTGCACTTCATATAAATCGTGGGAAACAGTTTCATAAGTTTCGTTTTCTATTGTTTCATCTTTACCTGTTATAAATGTATAAACTTTTTTTAAATCCTTCTGAAACTCTTGATACACATTATCCAGGTACACTTGAATTTTATCAATTGCTACATCGTAATTAGGAGCATCTTTACATTTGTATTTTGTATCTAGGAGTGTGGTATTGTATTTATCTACATCATTTTCTGGATAATAATATACGGTCTTTGCTATGGCAGTAAAAAAATCTGTTTTATGTAATCTCTCGTGTGCCATCACTTGTTCCTCAATTATAAATTCTACATCTACCCCATATTTCTTTTGTAATTCGAAATCTTCCAGAGCTTTACATAATTTATCTTCAGGAATTTTATTCCATACATCATCCAAGCTTCTGATAATGCCACTTTCAGGTACGCATTCAGGACAGAAAACTGTGTATGCTCTGATATAAATAGGATCTGAATTATAATTTAACTGCCATATTCCTTTCACACTATCAAAATAAGGCTCTACAGTGAATTGTGGTTCCCAAAACGGGCCATCATATATTGGATGAAAAAATCCATATTTACCAGTACATAAACTTTTTATATCATTTTTTTCATCCTCTAAACAGTTGCTCATATTAATTTCTTTAACATCAATCTTAGGACGTTTTATCGAAACAGGACAAGCCCATTCAGGTTTGTCACACCCATCCCCCACTTCCAGATAAAAATCGTTATTCAACAGGGATTCAAATATTTCTGCGGAACAATATAATATAGGGTTTTCGGCCGGTGGTGTTTGCTGTCTTTGTTTTTGTTTATCTGCTAAATTAGTTTGGTTTGTATTTGTGTTTTTCTGCTTAACTGGTCGAGTACCAAAACTTGGAGATTTTGGTACACCTATTTGCAACTTTACTGTTCCGTTCTCAGCTATGCTATCAACTACAAATTGTATCGGTTGTAATACATCATAAAAATATGCTCCGCTCTCTCCTCCAACCAATATCTCCCCTAATGCGCATCCTTCAACTTTAGCTATTTCAAATCCCTGCCATTCAGGAAAATCTTCTATAGTGCCATCCTGATATTTCTTTTGTATAATTATTGTGGCTGTATCTCCTGGTGCCAACACCGATGGTATTGCTGTGATTTCTAATTCAACTGGCCTAACTTTATATTGTAAATTTATTGGCTCAATCCCTGATTCGCTTGTGCTTATTCTTATTATTACTTCTTCATCCTGCTCTGATCTTATTCCGTTTGCAACTATATATATTCCTCCACCAATAAATGTTGTTCCATATTGATTTGTGTTTGAGTTCCATAGCTGACAATATTCATTGCCCTGTATTATCTCCTTGATTATTGATACTGTATCCGGTAGCCACGGCCAATATGTGTTGCATTGGTTCAAAACTTCATAATTATCTACTACTTCATAATCTCCGTATTCCATCAACTCAATTGTGTCTGTTGGTGTTATGTGGAATAATGGTCTGTAAACTTCAAAGCTATAATGTGCAACCTTTGTACTATTAGCAAATTTTATTTTTACCTGTGCCATATTCCCCGGTCCCTGTTTGTTAAAAACAAGATGTAAGCAATAATTGTAATCTATATAAAAATTTTCTCCCTCATCTGAATATGGTCCATCACAATCCAGGAAGCTTGTCCTTGGTTGAACATATTCAAATCCTTCTTCTATTGTTACTATCCAGTAATCATCATTAAAGTCAAAGTGAATACAATCGTTGTATCCGCCAAAACCGATGGCTGAACAATCACCATACCATACCGAATATGTTTTATCATCTCCATCTGTAACAATTATTTCAGGATCATATTCAAATTTATTACAGATTGATGTGTCGATATTAAATGTAGGATTGTTCGATACAGGTATTTTTAACGGTTCTATTTCAACTCTTTCTTTTATTATTACTTGGGCGGTAACGCTAGAAGATAGAAGCAATAGGTAAAAAGTAAAAGTAAGTAGTGAGTAGTGAGTAGTGAGTAGTGAGTAGTGAAAGTTTACTCAATTTGTTTTGTTTGTCAAGTTCTTTTTTTTCCAAACTTCTTTTCATAAAGTTTTACTCCACTGATTGAAAGGTTTTTCTCCCGCTTTCTTTCTGCTTTTATTTCCCGTCTGTAACTTATCTTCTTTCTTTTGCTTTATCAATAGAGGTTGTACATTATATTATTTGCGGACGCTAAAGTATCTTATTTTAAAACTCATCACCTATCTAAATAAATTAGGTGGGTCTGTGGTTCATTTGCTTTGACTACAAATGTTAAATTTTCTAACAGCAAAAAAACATTGCGATTTGCTATGATTTTTGAATACATACTGTAAATTTTACCCTAAATCGATTCAAAAAACTCGGTATTCCAATACCATAATATTTCCATGATGGCACAAGGCTTGCCGTAACATAACATTAATAAGTCAGTTATAAAGAATTGAACGAACAGCCGAGTGAATAATACAGTATTAAATACTCACCCCATTGTGGATGAAGCGTTAAAAAATTTTTTCGATAAAGCTGATAGAAAAGATTTTGTTGACAAACTGTCCATTGATACTGTTCAAAAGGATAGTGCAAAGGATAGCACCAGAGATCGTATTATAGATATAAGTTCATCACCGCAAACTCGTTACCAGATAGACCAGATAATTACTTTTGCTGAGACAAGATTAAACGAAGAAAAGTTTATTCAATTTTTACTTTATCTTGGTCAGCATACAATCATCGCTGGTGAAAATACGATCGCATTGGAAATACACGAAAAAATTATCCACTTGTGCAATGATAAAATTGAGATGACTGATATCGGAGCTAACGCACTGCTTGCAATAGGTGAGATTTATAGTCGTCAGGCACAATGGGAATTAAGTATAAGTTATCTGGACAGGTCAATTCAGATTTTCCGGAATGAAAACGATACCAGGGGAAACATTCACTGTCAGAATATTCTCGGAACTATTCATGGTGATCAGGGAAATCTAAACAAAGCTAAAGAGCATTTCGAAAATGCATTAATTGCATTGCAGGAAGTAAAGGATATTTCATTAATCGGTACTATTGAAATTAATCTTGGAATAATCAATGGTATGCAAGGTAATTTTAATGAAGCTCTTTCATACCTGAAAAGGGCACTTTTGAATTTTGAAAAAATTGGTGACATAAAAAGAATAGCTGAAATTAAACAGAATCTTGGAATGGTTTATACAAAGAAGAAAGAATATTCAACTGCAATAAATGAGTTCAACGAAAGTATTGAACTATCTATCCGTTCCAATTATTTGCAGAATTTAGGTATCGCTTACATCAACAAAGCTTTTGTTTATCTCCAGCAAAATGACTTTGATTTTGCAGGCGCTTTCGCTAATAAATCTATGGAAATAGCCAACAAAATAAACGATAAACTTTCCATTGCGGAAGTTTATAAAATAAAAGGAATCATTAATAGTCATAAGAACAATATTGAAGCTGCTGAAAATTCTTTGCTCACGGCTTACAGGTTGAATAAAGATTTGAACAACCAGTTAAATTTAGCTGAGGTTGCATGCGAACTTGGTGTCTTGTTTAAGAAAAAAGGCGAGTTAGCGAAAGCCGGTAAATATCTTAATGAAGCACTTGGATATTTTAAAAAGATAGATTCAAAAGCAGATATTACTTACCTTGAAAAATTAGTGGCAAGTTAAATTCACTAACACATTCCTCTAAAAAATCTTAGATTAACTTTTTTCACACTTCAACACAATTATGATTTGGTTCGGTTAAAAAAAATTAATAAAAAAACCTGTCCAATATTATTCGGACAGGTTTAAAATGCATTACGCCCTTCTTAATATGTTGTTAATGCTGAAAGAAGACTTAAGCCAAATACTGCAAAGAAAATAGCAGTCAGGATCAGCGTTAAAATCCAGTAGATAGCAATCAGCACAATAATAATAACAATCAGGTAAACAGCTTTTTTATCTTCAGGGGTTTTCATTATTGGAGATAAGCCCATGTATAGCAAAAACAGTCCATACAAACCCAGTAAAAACGCAAGCCAACCTATTGCCGGAAGAATGCCAAGTATTCCCGCAATCCAAATTGGCGTCATTGAATATGCTACCAGTTGAACTGCTCGTCCAAAGTTTTTTGCAGAACCAAAACTTCCGGCTAATGCATCAATAACAAAAGCTGCAATGAGTACTGATAAAAATGCGTTTAGCAATTGAACAAGTCCCATGGCAATTCCGTAAGTAACGGATGTAAAACCCAAAATGCCAATAACACCCCAGCCGACTATCGAAGCAATCGTTGGTATTAATGCAAGTGGAAGAACATATCCAACCATGATCTGCTGAACATTTGGTTCCTCAGCAGCTACTTTCTCCCACTCCGTTTTGGGAGTTATAATAATGTTTTTTGCCCGTTCAACAAGGTTCATAAATTACTCCTTTTAATGTTGATGAATGTGAAAGAGAAATTCGTTATTCACTAATTGGGTTTGCTTCTTTCATTGATTCCAGCTTACCAATATCAACCTGATCAATAGCAGATTTTATTTCAGCCATCGAAACAGCATTGCCGTGAACCGCAACAATAAATCTACCTGAAATTAAAACTTCAAAACTTCCGTACTGATCCTGATTGTTATATTTTTCAAAACCTTTGTGCCCTTTATATTTGATCGTTTTTTCATAACCTGATTCGTCCTCTTTATCTATATCTGCTATTGACCATCCCCAGGCTGCAAGACCAGTAAATCCGGTTGCGCCGCTTATATCCGTTATTTCCAAATCAATACGTTTGGAATAATCTTCATTATTGTAATCTGCTTCAGCCTTCGAAACAGTAAAACCCATTGCACCGCTTTTTTCACCTTCTGCATTTGTTCGTTTTAAATCACCAAGTGATTCGGGTAACAAAGCTTTCAGTTCTCTAAAGTCAACAACTTCATATTTTTTACCTTCTTCAATATTTTTCTGGACATCTTTCATATTATCTACAAAATCATCCAGACTTTTAATACCTGTTTTATCTTCAGATTCATTTTTTTGATTTTCATTTGGCTGGTTATTATCTCCCTTACCACAACCTGCAAGCAGGATTATTGTAGAAAGGAAAAGGTAGGTAATTATTCTCCACATAATTGAGCCTCCGATCAAATTATTTTTTTGTTGATGGTCAATAATTATTTGCACTCTAATATTATTACGAATTGAACATCATGGAAAATTAAATTCATAATAGATTGCTCACAAAACTTAGCAAAATTAGCTTTTCAAATCAATAGTTAGTTGAGCCGGTTTATTTTATTAAAACTATCATCTGATTTACATTCAGACATAATTTATGAGATCAGCAAAATGACGTAAAGATAATATCGGATTCCATATTTATTTTTTCCATGCAGAGACAACCAGGTCCTTAGATTCTACATTAAAATCTGATAAGCCGAGATCTGAGAAAAACTGAATTGAATAAAAGCCGGTCTTGAGCAATTCTCTGTCGAAATCCGCTCTAGAATGTGGAAAAAGTTTTGTGGAAATCAGAGACTGTTCAGATGGTTTTAATTTTGAGAAAGTTAAAATATTGAAGACTAAATACTCATTATAAAAATCATAAAACCTGATAAAATAATTGTCTTTTCCCTCTCTGATATTTACTATTCGTTTTTCATTGTTCAGAATATTTGCATAATTAAGAATCTGAACTAATAATCTTCCTCCAGGTTTTAGAATCCTATAACACCGTTGTATTGATTCAGCAAATTTGTTTGACGGAATATTAGCGAATGTATTTCCAAGAGATACTACTAAATCAAATTGATCATTAAACTCCTTCGGGATTTCGTCAGAAGAAGAAATATAGAAATTAATTTGACTGTCATATATGGCTGCATTTGTTTTTGCCACACTGATCATCTCAGATGAGGGATCGAATGCAGTAACTTTCAATCCTGATAAACTAAGAGCTATCGAATCAACACCGGTGCCGCAACCAATGTCTGCAGCAGATTTAATTTTATCATCTATGAATCCGGCTAAATCTTTACTTTTCTTTTCAATTAATTTTCCAAACGACACCATATCATCATAACCTGATGCTATTTCATTATAAAAATCGGTATTTGATAAAATTTTTACCATACTAAAAAAGTGTTTTCGGGTTCAAAGATATATTTTTATTTTTACAGTCAGATAAGTAATAAATTCTATTTAATCTTCTTAGAAAATTAAGGAAGTTGTAATGTCAAATCCACTTATTTCTCATATCGAAATTCCATCTACAGATCTTACACGTTCATCTGAATTTTTCAAAAAAGTTTTTAATTGGGAATTCAAACCTTTCGGGAATGGTTATTTACTCTTTAACAACCATCAGGGAATTATGGCAGGGTTGAGAAAAGTAGAATCTGTAGTTAAAGGGGATAGTACAGTTTTCCACGTAACTATTGATAATCTTGAGCAGATTCTGGAAAAAGCTATTTCTGCCGGTGGTCATATTAAAACCGGAAAAACTACTATCCCCGCAATGGGTTGGTACGCTGTCATTTTTGATCTTGATGGCAACAGCATCGGACTTTATCAAAAAAGCTCATAAGTTTTAAGATTAATTTTTGTATAAAAACTAATCAAGCTGAAATTATTTTTGCTTCTTCGGTCTCTTCAATCCGGTAAGTATGATTTATAGTCATTGCCTTTTGCAGCATTGCAGATACACCGCAATAAGTTTGAGTTGAAAGTTCTATTGCTCTTTCAACATCTTTTTCTTTTATGTCTTTTCCGTAAAAAACGTATTCCAAATCTACGTGTGAAAATACTTTTGGATGCGTTTCGGTTTGCTGTGCCGTGATATTAATTTCAAAATCAGAAAGATTAACCCGCTTTTTTTGAAGAATGCTCACAACATCGCTTCCAGTGCAGCCAGCTAATGCCATAAGAACCAGTTCTTTTGGTCTTGAACCAGCATCGCTTCCACCTAATTTTTCAGGACCATCCATTGTAATCCAATGATTTGTATCCCCTTTTGCCGTAAATGTCAATCCCTTTACTTGCTTCAGGTAAACTTTTTTTGTTTCCATTTCTCCCTTTCTTCAGAAATATGTTAAATCGTAGAAGTAAGATGCAATGTTCAGTAATAAGATTCAGTCCAATAATTGCATAATCAAAATAGCATTAAATCGTTCACGTGAGTATTACTAGAACAAAACTTTTTACTTCTATTCGTTGAGAAGAAAAAGATAAATAAGAAGAAAATGTATTCGATTGTATGAGCAGCCTGATAATTATTTGTGATGAAAGTGTTACTTATGAGTTAATTTTTTAATAATCTGCCATGCTTCTTCAATATGTCTTCTTTCGTGCCTTATACTTCCAATTGTCAGTCTTATTACAAACTTGTCATTAAGTTTTGTGTGAGATAAAAATATTTTTCCGGAAAAATTAATTTTTTCAAATAGTTTTTCATTTAAATTGTTTAATTCTTCCTCTGTTTTATTTCCGGGATTGTATCTGAAACAAATAGTGGAAAACAGCACAGGAGCCATCAACTCAAAATCATTTTCATTGTCAACCCATTCAGCAAATTCTTTTGCAAGTTTAATATGATTTTTAATTCTTGAAGCTAATCCATCTACTCCAAAATATCTTATGATGAACCACAATTTAAGTGAACGAAATCTTCTTCCAAGCTGAATTCCATAATCCATCAAATTTTCTACTTCATCATCTACTTTTGTTTTAAGATATTCTGGAACCAGACTAAATGCTTGCTTAAGTATTTCTGGCTTGCGTGTAAAGTAGATGCTCAGATCCATTGGAGTGAACATCCATTTGTGAGGATTAACAACTATTGAATCTGCTTTCTCCCAGGCTTTTGTAATCCATTTCATTTCAGGAATCATTGCAGCAACTCCAGCATAAGCAGCATCAATGTGAAGCCAGATATTATACTTCTCACATAATTCAGCAATTTCCTCAATAGGATCGATACTTGTCGTTGATGTTGTTCCAACTGTTGCAACAACACAAAATGGTTTATTCCCTTCTAAAAAATCTTCAACAATTTTCTGCTCAAGTTTTTTAGGAATCAATTCAAATTTATTGTTGACAGGAATTTTTTTCACGCCTTCAATACCAATTCCAAGTGTAACGGCTCCTTTTTCTATTGATGAGTGAGCGTGTTCTGAACAATACATTCTGAGTTTTGGGATTTCTTCTCTTCCAGTCATTCCTTTTTCTCTGAATACCAAATTCAATTGCTCACGTGCAGAAGCAATCGCATGCATCGAACTGGTTGAAGCAGTATCGTAAATAATTCCCCAATAATTTTCCGGCAAACCGATCATTTGTCTGAACCAATTCATCATTGCTCTTTCAAGTTCAGTGAAAACAGGAGAAGTTTTCCACAGCATTCCGTTTATTCCTAATCCTGCTGTCAATAACTCTGCGAGAATTCCCGGACCACTTGAAGTTGAATTGAAGTAAGCCATAAACCCCGGATGATTCCAATGAGTAATTCCATCCATCAAAATTTTGTCAACATCTTTCAAAACATTTTCAATGTCCTCGCCTTTCTGTGGTGGAGATTCAGGAATTCTTTTGAGAATATCGCCAGGATTTACTTGTGACAGTGGTGGATATTTTTCAATATCATTTAAGTAATCAGCAATCCAATCAATTAGTTGATGACCGCTTTTTCTGAATTCTTCAATTGGCATATCTGACATAGTTTTTCTCATTCGTTTATAAATAATCTATGACGGAAAAATAAGAAATGAATTTGTCTTTATTCACTTAGTATATTTTGATAAGTTTATGTGTGTGATTAAAAATAATTTCACATCAAATATCTATGAATAAATTTACTCCGATCATATTAGTATTTATCCTGATTTTAATTTTTTCGTGCACCGAGCAACTGCCTCTTGATAAAGATTTGACAAAGAAAAGTTATCAATTAATTAATCAGGATAGCCTGAACGTGATTTTTCCTGATGTTATAAAGGGACAAATTACTGTAATGGGATTTATCTTCACTCATTGTCCTGACATTTGTCCGATGACGACTCACAATATGTTTCTGACAGAAAAAAAACTAAAGGAAGATGGAATTGATGACGTAAAATTCGTGGCGTTAAGTTTTGATCCTGAAAGAGATACTCCGGAAGTACTTAAAAAATTTGCAGAAGCGCGTGAGCTGGATTTTAGTAGCTGGACATTGTTAACCGGTGAGAGAAGCACTATCAATGAGTTGTTAAAAAGGTTTGATGTAAAAGCCATCAAAACAGATGAAGCAATAGATTCGTCCGGTAACTATGAATATTCGATGATGCATACAGATAGAATTTCTCTTATTGATGAAAACTCCAGCCTGAAGAAAAATTATGTGGGCAGCAAATTAAACGTTGAAGAATTAATTAAAGACATAAAATTATTAAAGGATAAAAAATGAATATTTTATTTTCACTCTTATTCGTCTTCTTTGGCTCCGGAGATAAAATTCAAATCAAAGATGCATGGATGCGACCATCAGCAGAAAAAATGACAACTGCACTTTATTTTATAATTGAAAATAAATCTGAAACTGCGGATACATTATTTAAAATAGATTCCAGGCTCGCTGAAAAGGTTGAAATGCATGAAACGTATTCGGAAGGTGAAATGATGGGTATGCGTAAAGTTGATATGATCATTATCGAAGGAGGAAGTTCTTTTGAATTGAAACCAGGTGCACATCATATTATGGTAATGAAACTAAAGCAAAATATTAATGATGGAGATAAAGGCGAGTTTGTTCTTCACTTTAAACAAGCAGGTGAAATAAAAATTACTGCAACTGCAAAGAAGCCGAAATAAGGAACTCAGATTCCGGACTCTCCACTTTTGGTGGAGCGCTGGAATGACACCGCGAACTTTAAATCAACGAATTATAAAATGTAAATTAAAACTCCCTTCCCCTTGGGGGAAGGGTTGGGGATGGGGCCTACTTCTCGAAAAATTCTTCGGCGAACCTCTTCCAGTTAATATCGTCCAGCTTTTCCATTTCTCCAACGAAAATTGCACCTTCGGGTTCAAGTCCGGCTTCTTTGCTGGTCATAGTTTTCTTTTTTAATACCTGAAGTCTTTCAATATCTTCCTGATAAAATGAAACTGCAGATTTACCAATTCTCAATGAAGTAATTTCAGAATCCAATTCATCGGCGTCTATTTCACAAACATAATTTTTTTCATAAGAAGAAATTTCGAATGAATCAAGTTCGCTGTTTATAAACTTGTTAACTTCTTTAACTTTGCCACTGACCGGCGACTTAAATGAGATTGTTCTTTGTCCCTGAGTGATTGTAAAGAGTGATTGTCCTTTCTTAATTACCATTCCTAAGTTTGGTAAACCTACTGAATCAATTTTCCCGATAACTTTATTTGCAAAATCATCTATTCCAACTTTAACAGTTCCTGTTTCACTCACTGTTGCCCAGCAATGTCCATCAGAAATAAATACTCCACCCGGAATCTGAAATTCGGGAGCTTTTGTTCCAGCAACTTCTTTCAGATGTGTAATATGAACTTTCGGTTTAAGAGTTTTACTGATTCTATCTTCACGTTTGATAAGCAGTTTCTTGACGAATTCGAGCAGCTCATCTTCTGTAAAAGGTTTTTGAACATAATCCATCGCACCGTATTTCATACAGTCAACAGCAGTTTCAACAGTTGCAAAACCTGTAATGATTACGACATCAATATCCGGTCGGAGATGTTTTACAGATTTGGTTACTTCCAGTCCATCCATCTCAGGCATTTTTAAATCTGTAAATACAAAATCATACGAGTGAGTTTGAATAAGACCAAGGGCTTCTTTCCCGTTCTCAACTGTATCAACACAGTATCCGTCAAGCACGAGAATTCTTCTGAAGCTGTCGAGAATAACAGATTCATCATCCACACAAAGAATTCTGGCTTTTGGATTTTCTACGTCAGCACGCTTGAGCGTTTTTGCTTCCCTGCTGAAATCAAGATTAAGACTTACTTTGAGTGCTTCCTCTCTTTCCTGGTGTACTTTCTTTTCATTTACTCTTTTCGCAATATATCTGATTGTAATATCAGCAATGACGAAAACTATTACGGCTAATACAAATAGTGCCATGTTAACTCCCTTTTATAATTTCGTAAAATATTTTTTTCTACTTCCAATTTTAAGTTCCTACAATCTGTCAGATGCAAAAGGCACAAGATATTTCAAATCGAACTCAATATTTGAAGGGATTACTTTGTATATCCAGCCTTCAAAATATGGATCTTTTTCAAGTAAGTTTATATCATTAATTATTTTTTCATTTCGTTCAATAATTCTTCCACTTAAAGGTGAAAGTAATTTGTGAATGAGTTCATCACTCGTTAAAAGATTTGCAGATGTATCTCCCTGGATAATTTCTTCATCGTTTTCCATCAATTCTATCTTTACAAGTTTTTCGATTGTCTCAAGAAATAAATCTGTTGCGCCGATCACGGCAATACCTTCATTCTCAAGATTCATCCAGCTAAGATTTCCAAGTCGTTTATACTTTGGTGGTCCGGGAACATAAGAGATTGATGTTTTGTCATTTCGGAATTTAGCATCTTCGATTCCCTTTTGTACCCGATAATATCTTATACCTCTGTTGATTGAACTATTTAGCTCTTCGAATGTAAATGGTTTTGGCACAAAATCAATCGCACCTTTGTAAAGTGATTTCACCGCATTCTCAACAGTCGAAAATCCGGTTATCATAATCACCGGTGTCAGAATTCTTCTTTTTTGAATCTCATCCAGAAATGAAAATCCATCCATCTGCGGCATCATTATATCGCATAAAATTAATGAATACTCTTTCTGCGATATTTTTTTTAATGCAGATGATGCATCATTATCAGAATCAACCTGGAATCCTTCTGCTGAAGCAATTCTCGAAACTGCGTTGAGTATTACTTGTTCATCATCAACAACTAATATTTTTGCATCTCTAAACATTTTTGGCTATGCACTTTGCTTTATTGGTAAAAGTATTGAGAAAGTTGTTCCCTTTCCAATTTCGCTTTCAACGTTTATTGTTCCGTCATGATTATCAATTATTCCCCAGATAACAGCTAATCCGAGTCCGGTACCTTTCTGACCTTTCGTGCTGTAGAACGGTTCGAATATTCTGGGCAAATCTTCTTTTGAAATTCCGATTCCATTATCTGAGATTTTTATCTCAACATAATCTCTAACACCGGCTTCATCTACAAAAGTCCATCGCTGCCAGTCGCATTTTGGATTTATACATCCTTCAAACATTCCCTGTGGTGGAACTTCAAATGAGTAAATCGTGCTTTTGCATTTTGGACAAGTTAATTCTTTATCGATAACTGACATATTACACTTCGGACAGGATATTTGTACTTGCTCAGAAGCTTTAATCTCTAGTCCATATTTATCTTTATTCTTTCCGTAAATCGGATCGAGGTTTACAAATCCTTCTTTTCCATTCTGAACGATTTTTAATTTCACACTTGGTTTGCCATCAATTCTTACCTCTTCATCCATCAGTGAATGTCGTTTTGAGCAAACTGCATTTTTAATCTGGAGAGTACCATACGGAGAGAGACTGATCAGCCTGGAAGAAATTGCAATCTTACCTTCTCTTTCCTGAACAGCATCTGATGCATTGACAAGCAGATTTATAAATACTTGCTGCATTTGATTCGAATCAATTTTAAATATGGGAATCTTTTCTTCAAGATTTTTTTCCAGCTTGATGTGTTTCATTGAAAGCTGGTTGTCAACCACTGCGACAGCATTATTTATAATTTCATTTAAGTTTGCATTGCCTTTTTTAGGCACCGACTGTCTTGCAAAATCCAATAAGCTTTTTACTATTTCCCTGCTTCTTTTAGTTTCTCTAACGATTACTTTCAAATCTTCCTGAAGTTCAGGATCATTTACTCGCTTTAAAAGGAAACTGCTGTAAGTAAGAACGGCAGTTAATGGATTATTTATTTCGTGAGCAACTCCTGCCGCAAGTCTTCCCATCGATGCCATTTTATCGGATTGAAAAAGCTGGAGTCTTGCTTCAGCAAGTTTGTTGGTCATACTATTGAATGATTTGGCAAGCAGCCCAAGTTCGTCCGAACTCAAGTCTTTGATCAGATAATTTAAATTTCCAGTTCCAACTTGTTCAGTTGCATTGACTAATTCGTGAACAGGTCTTTCAATCCACTTTCTCACAAAAATTCCTATGATCAGACTCAACAATGCAATTGCAATTATTGCAAAAATAATCGAACGGAATTCACTGCCTGCGATCTGAGCATCTACATCTTTAAGACTAACTTTTACATCGAGTACTCCGAGCACCTTTTGATCTGCCGGATGAACGTGACAATCAGCTTCCGAGCATGAAGGTTCATTGTAAATCGGATTAATGATTCCAAGTGTACGACTTGAATCCTGAGGTGCATGGTAAATTCTCATCCTGTCATCCATTGGAAGTTTTTCAAGTGGTTCATTGGCTGTATGGCAGGCATAGCAGGCTTCAGTATTCTTATCGACCATTTGTCCAATCAATTCTTTTTTTGAGGAATACATTATCTCTCCTTCTTTGTTGAAGATACGTATCTCGCTCAAATCAGGTTCCTGTGAAATCATATTTATAATTTGATAAGTTCTATCAGTTTCGTTCTGAAGCATACTAAGGTGCGTACTGTTTTTTATCGTTTCACTCAGTTTGCTTGCATAATTTTCCGCCTGAGAAAGCAGTTCATTTCTTTGTGCTGATATACTTAAAAAAGAATAAATACTAATGATTGCAAATGTTACAACACCGACTGTTAGTATCAGCTTCAAACTAATTTTTGTTGTTGCTTTTTTCATTATCATTTCAATCAGTGTCTGTTAACCAACATCTATTTAATTGTTTTCCCGGGCTTATTCTGCGGATATATCATATCATCATGACATCCGTCGCAGGATGGCTTCTTCGAATAATCTTCACCCGCATGGCAGTCGCTGCATTCGAAATCAGTATGAGTTTCATCTAATTGCAAACCAGTTACTGAGTGCTTGAAGGTTTCACTATTCCAGCCAACATGACAATTTGAACATTTGTTATCAAGTTTTTTATATGGAATTTTAGAACCATGACAATTGCTGCAACTCAACTTTGAATGATAAGTCTTCAATGCCCAGCCGGTACTCTTGCCATGATCAAATGGTTCAAGTGCTTTGTCACTATGACAATTACTGCATGTTTCATTTTTGGGATGACAACTGATACAATTCTTATGCTGTTCTTCAAATGTTTTCTTTGTACTTACCGTTTTAAGATTACTGTCTGTTGTTCTGTTTACATCGTGACATTTTGTACAGCTTTCCTGTTTATGACAGGTTACACAATCCAATCCAAATTTCTTTGTATGATCATTGTGAAAAAAAGTAACGAGTTTTCCTTTATCTGATTTTGTCTGATAAACTAATTTTGTTGGTTCAAGAACTTCGGGATGATTTTTATTCGAATAATTTTTCTGCAATGCTAATTTTTCATCACCCTTCAAATCCTTTTTAGGAATATGACAAGAATTACAATCTGTTGTACGGCTCCATTCACGATGACAATCAATACATTGTCTGTGATAAGCGGCATTCAAATCCGGAACGCTGACATCTTCACGTTTTCTTGAAGTTTCATGGCAGTTACTGCATTTCAATATCGGACCTGAAGTATTATAATGATGACAACTCTGACATCCTCCACCCATTTCTGACATCTGTGCATGCATCCTGTGAGAAAAATAAACCGGACTATAACGGTTACTCAACTGATCTATTTTAATTAACTCAGGTGTTTGTTCAGGTTTTTGATATACAGTTGCTACTTTTTCTCTGGGACACAGCACAAGACAAGGTTCGCTCTTTGTTGGGACATCGCACGTGTGACATGTTTTACAGCTTATATTTAGTTTCGAATGATCTTTAAGCTGCTTTACCTGCGCATTAATTGAAGTGGCAAAAAATATTATTATTATAACTATAAATAATTTTCTCATCACTTCTCTCCTCTGATAGTGTACTTAGTCCGCGGTGCTGATTCTTTTCCGGGTAAACTTATCACCGGAAAATTTATTACAAAAAATCTATATAAAAGAACTAATAAGGCTACAAAACCAACTGTCAAAGAAATTTCTCCGAATGATGGTATGTAAGATTCCGTACTGTACGGTGGTGCATATGCAACTATAAAATTATTTATCCGGTTCAGCAGTACGCCGAAGACAACTAAACAAGATGCAATAAAAAGAAATAACGGAGATTTTAATACTTTTGTTGAAAGAAACATCCGGAGTGGGATAATTACTCCGAATAACATTTCGATTGTGAACATCACACTTGCTGTGTTGAATTCATTTAAGTAAACAAATGTTTCCCGAATAAACATATCACCAATTTTGAAAGCTAAATAAATTCCCAATAGTGGTGCAATCATTGAACCTAATCTCGAAAGTAAGTGCATCTCAGGTTTTAATCCCAAAGATCTTGAAGCAAGCATTGATTCAAAAATTACCATCGGAAAGCCAACTGATATTGCTGAAAGAAGAAATAAAAGCGGGAGAATTGGTGTTTGCCAGAGTGGATGCATTTTTGGTCCCGCAATTATCATCAAAGTTCCTAAAGATGATTGATGCAATGTTGAAAGCACTACACCGGCAATAATAAAAATAAACATCGTCTTTGATAAACCTTTATCAAGAAGTCGAAGTACTTTATCAGTAATATTATTTAAGCCTGAAAAAATTCCCGGAAGATTAACTTTTCCAATAAACCTTTCAGTAATCACGGGAAGAAATTCAATATAAAGAACGCTCAGATAGATCATAACACAAATACCAACTTCGAAAAGAGCTGAATTACCATTCCACATAATCAACGGATGCCAGATGTAATACCATCTTCCAATATCAACAAATACACCGAATGCTACAAAAGTATAACCAAGCATTGCAGTTAGTAATGCCGGACGAACGATTGCGTGGTATTCATTTTTATGCATTATATGACCAAGTGCAGCAGTTGTAAATCCGCCTGCTGCAAGCGCAACTCCTGCTGCCACATCAACACCAATCCATAATCCCCATGGATATTGATTATTCAGATTTGTAACAGCACCAAGCCCGAAGAAAAATCTTCCCATCAAAAACACAATGCCATTTAATGCAATAAGAATTAATACAACTACACCTGGTGTAAAAAACTTGTGCTTGATAGGAACAGGATGGACATTCTCGTGACTCATTATTCTTCCTCCTTATCAAGTTCTTTTCGACGTTTAGATAACCACATCATTCCTCCAAGTAATGCATACAATGAAACAGGAGGAACAAAATAAGCAAAAATTCCATGTTGAATTGATTCCGAAACACCCGGAGCCGGTTTCTCGCCAAGATTTGGAAAATCAAGTTCTGCAAATTCCTTATTTGCTAAGTATAACCATGAAGTCCCTCCAACTTCATATTCTCCGAAAATATGATCGACATATTTTTCAGGATTTCTTTTGATTCTATCACGAGCAATTTTAATCAGATCACTTCTCACACCATAAGTGAGTGCTTCAACCGGACAAATTTCCACACACGCAGGAATTTTTCCTTCTTTTACTCTTTCAAAACAAAAATCACATTTCATTATCAATGGGTTTAGTGCTTTATCATATTCAAACGCAGGTACCTGAAACGGACAGGCGACCATACAGTATCTGCAGCCGATACACATATCGGTATCCCACGTTACGCTTCCATTTTCATGTTTACTAAATGCACCGACGATACATGCTGACACGCATGCAGGATGATCGCAATGCATACACTGAACTTTTACATCAACAGGCAAGTTAGAATTTTTTCCCGGAGAGAATTCGTTCACAACTGTTAAGGCTGTATTGTCTGGTCTTCGTTTTGTATCAAGAATTTTTCTGTCTTCATAAGAATGTAATTCACCTGCGGGCAGATTATGAGAATCTTTACAAGCCCATTCACAATTTCTGCAGCCAACGCAAACCGTAGTATCTACTAAAACTCCCATCCGGTCTTCAGATAAAATGTTTTTAGGACCAGCTTTGGCAACAGTTGAAATACCTGCTACACTGGCTCCGACTAAAGCAGATGTCTTAAGAAAATCACGGCGGCTTTTACCAGGCATCTTATTATTCCTTTCAAGAATTAACTAAATATTTTTCAAACCGGATAAGGATCGCCAATACTGATATAATTTTATGCCATTCTTAATGATAATTGCCAGATCTTCAATTGTTAGAATTTGTTAAATAGAGCAATAGTTGGGAAGCATAAATCTATTTAGTTGATGAGATTTTCTTGATTTTTTATCAATACTGACAATAAGTAATCTTTTTTTTAAGAATGGAAAGCATCCCTAAAAAAAGTTAATTTTTTATAATTATTGCTAATTATTAACTGATGATAAACATTTAGCATCCAAAAATGTTTTCACTCACTGATTAACAGTTCACGAATATTTTTTTTCATAACAGAGATCATTGAGAAAAAAAATTAAACACCTAAAACTTTTCTCTTCAAAATTTGTGATGTGTTTTTCAACAGTTGGCTGTTGAAATAATTTACATTTTTTGTTAACCGGATTGTTTAACAATTCGTCAGAAAAAATTTAAGTCCTTACAAGTCAATGTGATACAAGAATAAAAAAAAATTATTTTGAGTTGGCATCTTGATTGCAACTTCATTAATAAAAACATTCTTGAAAGGAGAATATCATGCTAACATTTATTTTAATTCTTGTTATGGTTTTCATCGGCGTTGAACTGCTTGTCCGATTTGTTATAGAACCATTGGCATCAAAAAAGAAAAACAAATTGGCGAAAACCTACATACCAAGATTCGATCCTACTATCCGTCTTGCAAGTGAAACGATGTACGACGGTGGTGAAATTCACAAAGACGGTAAACCGATTGATGCGAATGATGAGAATTCCACAAGCGATTCAAACTCAAATAAAAATAATTAAATAGTAAAGGATACATTATGGTTGCGATTTTTGTTCTGACTGTATTTTTATTATTTCTTGTGGTTGACTTTTATGTATTAAAAGTCCAGGGAAAATTTCATCCCGCATTTGAACCTGAATTATCTCAACTGAGCCTGCCAATTTTTGAAAAAGCAAAATTTGCTGTTCCTTCAAATATATTTTTATCGAAAGGTCATACCTGGCTGCAGCCGGATAATAATGGATTAGTAGCAATTGGTGTGGATGAATTCGGAGCTAATGCTTTGGGTTCATTATCAATTTTATCCTGTGCAGAAACGGGTAAACAAATCAGGCAGGGAGATTTATTATTTGAAGGCGCATACGGAAACAAAAAAGTAAAATTCTTCTCTCCCATTGATGGAATTGTAAACTCAACTAACACAAATATTATTAATAAAAAAATTGGCGATCCGTATAAAAACTGGGGCGTTAAATTATCATCAAAGGATTTTACTGAAAGCCGCGATAATTTTTTTACCGGTAATGATGCCAATAACTGGATGAAGAAAGAGACTTCCAGATTGAAATCATTTATCAACAAGCATCTGCTGAAAGTTGAAGCCGCTGGTGCAACAATGTTTGATGGAGGAACATTGACAAATGAAACAGTTGATTCATTGGATGAACTGAGTATTACTGATTTTGAAAAAGAATTTTTATCACTTTAAAGAAACTGGGAATTAAATGTCGAAAGAAAAAGGACTCCTATTTGATGTAACGCTTTGTGTAGGTTGTGGAGCTTGCTACCAAGCCTGCAAAGAGCAGAATAACTTAAAACAAACAAGTAATGATTTTTTGAAAGATCACCTATCCGACAATACATTTACAATCGTTGAGCAATATGACAACCTGTACGCAAGAAAACTTTGTATGCATTGTAATGATCCGGCTTGTGTTTCCGTTTGTCTTGTTGGCGCAATTAAGAAGCAGGAATCCGGTGCTGTGGTTTATGATGCTGATAAATGCATTGGATGCAGATATTGTATGCAGGCTTGTCCTCATCATGTTCCAAGATATGAATGGAGTTCAACACAACCAAGAATTAAAAAATGTAATATGTGCACCGAACGTGTTAGCAAAGGTCAACTGCCTGCTTGTGTTGATTCTTGCCCAACCGAAGCAACTTTATTCGGTGACAAAGAACAGTTGATCGAAATTGCCAAAAAAAGATTATTAAATAACCCTGAGAAATATTATCAGCATATTTATGGTCTTGAAGAAGCCGGTGGCAGTAACGTTATGATTTTATCTCCGGTTCCATTCGAACAATTAGGTTACATCTCAAAGCTTCCTAAAAAGGCAATGCCGGATTTCACAGCGCAGGCGATGGATAAAATTCCATCCGTTGTTGTTGGTGGTGGAGCGTTTTTAGCCGGGATGTACTGGCTTACTAAAAGAAAAAATCAAATAGCTAAAGAAGAAAAAATTAATAATAAAGAATAATGAAAATGACTATTAAAAAAATATTAAAACCTTCGTTCTGGAAAGTTGTCTCAGTTATCATTGTAACAATGGGCTTAGTTTCCACTTATCTTAGATTTACAAAAGGACTCGGCGCAACAACAAACTTGCAAGATTCTGTTCCCTGGGGATTATGGATTGGATTTGATTTTATTGGTGTAGGTCTTGCTGCTGCAGGATTTACTATCGCTGCAACTGTTCACATATTTAATATTCACAAATATGAGTCTCTTGTTCGTCCTGCAATTCTAACAGCTTTTCTCGGATATATGGTTGTTGTCTGCTTGCTTCTGGTAGATCTTGGCAGACCAGAAAACTTCTGGCATCCATTAGTGATGTGGAATATTCATTCAGTTATGTTTGAAATCACCTGGTGCATTATATGTTATTCAACTGTTCTGCTTCTGGAATTTGCACCGGTCATTCTTGAAAAATTCAAACTCAAAGGTCCTATTAAAATTCTTAAAATAATTTCAATCCCTGTCGTGATTGCTGGTGTGTTATTTTCAACATTACACCAATCATCGTTTGGTTCTCTTTACCTGATCGTTCCGGGAAAATTACATCCATTATGGTACTCGTCTTTGTTACCTGTGCACTTTTTTATTTCCTGTGTTGCAGCAGGTTTATCAATGATAATATTTGAATCGTATCTGATTGCAAGAAGTTGTACAAAAGAACAAGGATTTACTAATACAGGTTTGAAAATAAATATTTTATCTGGTGCAGCCTTTGTAGTTTGGATTGCACTGATTGCCGGATTGCTGTTAAAGCTGTATGATTTTATCAGCAATGGAAAACTTCATTATCTAACTGTTCCTTCATTAGAAACAAATTTATTTTATTTAGAAATAATTCTTGGAACAATTTTCCCTATCATTTTGCTCAGCAATAAAAAAATCAGACAGGATAAAAAGTGGCTTTATATTATTTCAATTTGCGTAATCAGTGGATTGATACTTAATAGAATAAATGTTGCCATCACAGGATTAGCCGCGACCTCAGGAGTAAATTATTTCCCATCATTCGATGAAATCAGTATCACAATGATGCTTGTTGTTATGGCAATATTTGCGTTCAAATTAATTGCGAAGAACTTCTCCCTTTTTGCAGATGAAGATTCTGAGCATACAAGCAACGTCATTGCTTCAAATAAACCGAAACCAATAATTTTAAGTGAACAATATGAATAACAAGGATATATTCAGAAACAACGATTATCAAAGCCTGAAGTGTATCTGGATGGCTTCAAAGATCGTCGAGTACAAATTGTGCGATAACAACTTTGATTGTGAGAATTGTCCGTTTGATAAAGTTATGACGAATCTGCTTTGTGATAACCGAACAGAGAATCACGATATTTCAAACATTACAAATGTTATTACACAAAATCTGAACAGCATCAGGTTTGATGATCAGATTATCTATCTGAAAAATAACCTGATGGTTAAGCAAATATGTCCAAATACTTTTTATCTTGGTTTAAATCCTGTACTCATTAGTTTTCTTGATTCTATAGATAGCATAACAGTATCCGAATGCAAAAAAAATATTATCAAAGGAAAGGAGATTCTTCAAATCTCAGGTGAATGGGGTTCTGTGAGTATTTCTGCACCAATGAATTTTTTAATACACGATATTCCCGGTGATCCGACAAAGGTTATTTTTAATTCACAATGGTTTGCAATAATTGATGCTGCAAATCAGGAAATTGAAAAAGGAAAGTTATACAAACCTGAATTGAAAAATCTTCACGCTAATGCAATCGGTATAATTGAAGATATTAAATCATACATCCCGCAGGTTGGTAATACTATGATGGATGGTGGAACGAAGATAAAATATCTTTATCAGCTTGTTGGAAAAAATAAGTATTTAAACATTTTAAAATCGCTGATTTCAAATTAAGATTTTATCATTTTGCTAATAAGTATCTTGCTTTTTTAATTGCTCCAAAACACAATTCCTTTTTCTCACTACTTTGTGCATTTGAAATAGATTGTAAATCGTTGAAGTATTGTCTAACTTTAAACCACTTAGATTAAAAAAATTATGAAAATAGGGGTTTTAAATAGACTAAGTTTTCGACTCATCATTTCTATTTCGTGTATCCTCGTTGTAATTCTCTCAGTTTATACTTACTTCATTATAAAAAATCTTGATAGTTATCTGACTCACCTGAGATTTCAGAGTGCTTATAACATCAGTGACATAATTAAAAAATCTACTCGCTACGGAATGCTTTTAAATCGGCGGGAAGATGTTCATCAGATTATAAATACCCTTCGATCCGAGATTGGAGTTGAAGAGATCCGCATTTATAACAAACTTGGTATAGTAATTTTTTCTACCAAACCGGAAGAGATTCTCTCTCAGGTTGATTTAACAGATGATGCTTGCATTGTATGTCATAACAGTTCTGTTCCCTTAAAAAGTTTAACCAACGAGGATAAAATCCGGATTTATAAAAACTCAGATGATAAGAGAATACTGGGTTTGATTAATCCGATTCAAAATGAACCTGACTGTTCAAATGCTGATTGTCATGCTCATTCGTCCGATACAAATATTCTCGGTGTTCTTGATGTAGGCGTGACTCTTGATGAGCTTGATACTATAATTGAAGAAAGTACGACAAGAGTAATTTTGGTTTCAGTGTTTCTGGTTCTTATCATTTCTTTTTTTACTGATCTGTTCATAACAAAGTTAGTTAATAAGCCGATTAAAAAAATCAGAGCCGGTATAGAAGCAGTTGGTAATGGAAATTTAGATTACAAAATTGAACTCAACTCTAAAAACGAGTTGGGTCAAATGGCTTACCGGTTTAATGAAATGTCAACCAAATTAAATGAGGCATACAAAGAAATTAAAAACTGGTCTGAAACACTAAATGATAAAGTGAATGAAAAAACAAAAGAGCTGAAAAATATTTATGATCAGGTCAATCAAATTGAAAAACTGGCTTCGCTTGGAAAATTATCTGCCACAGTAGCTCATGAATTGAATAATCCGCTTGCAGGAATTTTAAATTACAGCAAGCTGATATCCAAAAAATTACAGAATCTTCAGAAAGATACTGAGCATCAGAAAATGATTGAATTTCTTGACATTATCTCACACGAAGCTGCACGATGCGGTCAAATTGTAAAAGACTTGTTGATATTTTCCCGTTCTGAACAAGATGAGTATGCTAAAGAAGACTTATTGAAAATTACAGATAACAGCATTACTGTTATCAATCATCATCTCGAAATTCATGGAATAAAGTTGATAAAGGATTATCCTGATGTTCCGATTTTAATTTATTGTAATGCAGACAAAATTCAGCAGGCACTGATGGCTCTATTGATTAACTCAATTGAAGCATCACCTGATGGAGGAAAAATAACCGTCAGCATTGTCCCCGAACAAAACAACATAATAATAAAAGTTGCAGACGAAGGAACCGGAATTTCGAATAAGGATTTACCTCATATCTTTGAGCCATTTTATTCTACTAAAGAAGATTCTAACGGTACAGGACTTGGGCTGCCAGTTGCTTACGGAATTATTACTAATCACGGTGGAAATATTGAAGTTGAAAAAACTTCAAACCAGGGAACTACATTTAAAATAACTTTGCCAACAGCCGAACACGCTGTATAAGGAATTCAATTATGGAGAAGCAAGAAAAAATACTGATAGTAGATGATGAAAAGGTTATCAGAGAATCACTTCAAAACTGGTTTGAAGATGACAATTATCTCGTTGACACAGCAGAAAACGGTGAAATTGCTTTAAAAAAATATACGGTTGAGAAATATGATCTTCTTCTTGTTGATATGAAGATGCCGGGTATGAGCGGATTAGACCTGCTCTCCAAAATTAAAGCAATTGATAAAGATGCTCTTATTATTCTCATCACAGCATTTGCCTCAGTTCCTACTGCGATCACTGCTTTGAAAAATGGTGCATACGATTATGTAACAAAACCGATTGATCCTGATGAACTTTCACATCTTGTTAAACGTGCTCTCGAACAAAAAGCTCTGAAGATGGAAAACATTCAGTTGAAAGAAAATATTGATGAGATAATCAAGCCCGATAATCTGATCGGTGAAAGTTTTCAAATGAAAAAAATTCTTGAGCTGGTACACACCGTTGCTAAAACAGATACTACAGTAATGATCAGGGGTGAGAGCGGAACCGGAAAAGAACTGATCGCAAAAGCAATTCATATTAACAGTAACAGAAAATATTTTCCGATTATAACTGTTAACTGCGGAGCTCTTGCAGAATCACTTCTTGAAAGCGAATTATTCGGGCACGAGAAAGGGTCTTTCACCGGTGCTCAATTCAGAAGAAAAGGAAAATTTGAAATGGCGGACCGTGGAACAATATTCCTCGATGAGATCGGTTCAATCTCCCTTAAAATGCAGGTGGAACTTTTAAGAGTGATCGAATCAAAACAATTCAACCGGGTTGGCGGAAATGATTTAATAAAAAGTGATTTCAGAGTTATCACCGCTACAAATGAGGCACTTGAAGAACTTGTGAAAACCGGAAAGTTCAGAGAAGATCTTTATTACAGGTTGAACGTATTTTCAGTTGTTATCCCTCCATTAAGGGAAAGAAGAGATGACATTCCTCTGCTTGCAAATTTTTTCATCAGGAAATTTTCAACTGTGATGAATAAGCCGGTGAAAACAGTTTCAAAAGAAGCGATGGAATTCCTTATAAATCATGATTGGCCGGGCAACGTCCGTGAGCTTGAGAATGCTATTGAAAGAGCGATGGTTGTTGGTAAATCAAATTCTATTACAGTTGATGATCTTCCCTTCCATCTATCACAAATCAATGGTCTGTTTACTGACGATGATAAAAGTCTTGCATCGATGGAAAGAAAATTTATTCTTAGAACATTAAATGAAAATAACTGGAATATTTCCAAAGCTGCTCAGTTACTTGAGATTGACAGAGTTACACTCTACAACAAAATAGATAAATATAGTTTGCGCAAAGCTGAGTATTGATGGAACTTTTCATTGCTCCTGTTAAATTCCATAATATGCCTCTGCTTCAAAATCTTATTGAAGAATTATCAAAGCGATTTTCCTCAGACATAAAAGTAATAGACTTAAAATTAAATATTGATAATTTCTTTTCAGCCGAAAGGAAGCAATATTTTTCAACTCAGATTATTGCAGAAGCAATTAAGCTGACTGATAAATTTGATGGCAAGATTGTTATGCTAACTGATGTTGACATTTTTGTTCCGGCGCTGACTTTCATTTTTGGTGAAGCCCAGTTAAACGGAAAGCATTCTATTCTTTCCGTCTGCCGGCTGTACGAGGAATTCTATTCAAACATTTCGAACAAACATCTTCTGCTTGAAAGAACAATTAAAGAAGCACTTCACGAATTAGGTCATTGTTTTGGTCTTCGTCATTGTCTTGATTGGGATTGTGTGATGCATTCATCTCCGGGAATTGAAGAAGTTGATATCAAAGGTATTAGTTACTGCCGTAAATGCAGTTTGAGTATTAAAGATTACAGGTACTAATTAATTCCGCCAGCTTATTTCATTCTGACTAACTGACGATCAATATTTATCAAAATTTTCCGTTTTGTTTTACTGAACAAAGTCATTTGTTCATGAAGCCAGACTATGAGTTCTTCCACAGCGTGGACATATCACAGTATCTTTTTTAAAGTCAGGTGGAATTTTTATTTTCAGTCCACATTCACAATCAACGAAAGAATAGTTATTGACCTTCATCATTATGTCACCTGCTTCCCGTTTTACTTGTTTGGTCAAACCAAGTGGAATTGATGAAGAAACTATTTCCTTCAAACCAACTGAAGTTTGATCGGCAAGTCCGGAAGAAGGAATCAGATTAACTTTATGTTTTTTTACTACATTGAAAGCATTCTGATAATCGATGTAATTTGCTCCACCTGACATACTTCTGAGAATTCTAATTCTTTCAGAGATTGGTGGATGAGTGCTTGTAAGATCAGATAGTTTTTGCTCTTTAGGTTTTAAAGGATTAACAATATACATCGGTGCGGTTACTTTGTTCGCAGTCTTTAACTCAATCGTATTTTGAGAAATTTTTTCCAGAGCAGAAGCAAGTCCTTCGGGATATCTTGTATAACGAACTGCTGATGCATCTGCTAAATATTCTCTCTTTCTTGAAATTGCAAAGTAAAGAAGCTGAGCAAGTATCGGCGCAAGTATTGCGAATGCAATTGCAACGATCATAATTATCAATTGTCCCTGTCCACTGCTCTTTGAAGATTTTGAACTATATCTTCCTCCACCGAACCAAAGACTTCTTAGAAAAACTTCAGAGATTAAAACAATACTTCCAAGCATAATTCCTGCAAAAGTCATAAACATAACATCGCGATTGACTATATGAGAAACTTCGTGAGCAATAACTCCCTGCAGTTCATCCCTGTTCAATCTTGCAAGCAAGCCAGCAGTAACAGCAACTGCACTATTTTCTGGCTTGATACCCGTTGCGAAAGCGTTCGGTGCAGTTTCATTCATGATATAAATTTTTGGCATAGCAGGAAGTCCCGCAGATATTTTCATTTCTTCAACTACATTAAATAGTTGTGGATGAACATCTTTTGTAACTTCTTTTGCACCACTTACTGCTAACAGTATTTTACTTCCGCTGAAGTAACTTATGAGTGAAAGTATTCCCCAGATCACAAGTGCAAAGAAGATTCCGATGAACCCACCGCCATCAGCGTAATATGCACTTCCAAAAAAATATCCCAGAAGTAATAATGTGATTCCAAGAGAAATAAAAAGTATCAGCGATTTTCTTCTATTGGACTGTATAAGTTCCCACATCAGTTAATTGCTCCAAAAAACTTTTGTCCATATAATTGTATAGATGAATGTTTTAATGATTGCATACTGTGTTTAATTATTTAGTTATTAGTTATTTGTTAATAGTCATAGTTTATTAGTTGCCTGTTTTTGTTTCTGGTAACCAATAAGTAGAAACTAATAGACATAACCGAAAACTTCTAAACCAAAACTAAAAACCAACAAACAAAGAACTAAATTTTCAGAAGCTAACTTTTGGTACTTCTTTTTCCTTTGCATCTTCAACCTGGAAAAATTCTTCCTGCATAAACTTGAACATTCCCGCAATAATGTTTGATGGAAACATCTGAATCTTATTATTATAAAATAATACCTGATCGTTATAACTCTGTCTTGCATACGAAATTTTATTTTCAGTTGAAGTAAGTTCTTCTTGCAGCGCAAGAAAATTTTGATTTGCTTTTAAGTCCGGATAATTTTCAACCTGAACACGAAGTTGCCCAAGAGCACCGCTTAGTAAACCCTCAGCTTGTGCTTTTTCACCAACTGTTCCGGCATCCATTGCCTGGCTTCGGTATTTTGTAATGTTCTCCATAATCTCGCGTTCGTGCTTCATATAACCTTTTACAGTTTCTAAAAGGTTCGGAATAAGATCGTGTCTTCTTTTTAATTGAACATCGATCTGCGACCAGGCATTTTTTACCCTGTTCCTCAACTGAATTAACGAGTTGTACATCGAAATCACAAACAATACAACCACTGCGATCACAATGATTACGATAATTAAACCGGTCATTTATTACCTCCATTATTTTGGGATGAATTTTCAAACATATTTTTTAAAAGATTAATTATTTTATTTTCTTTGTTCACAGATCCGAACTCAACGACTTTTTGAAGTTCGCCTTTATCGAACCAGATCCCGTGATTCTTTTTGCATTTATCAACTACAACTTTTCCTTTCTCACCAACTTCAACTTTTATCATTTTCTTTCTGCAGATTGGGCACTTGTGGCTTTTTTCATTTACAGCTTCAGCTTCTTTAAACAAATTGATTAGTCTGTTTCTTTCTTCATGCGATTCAAGAAGCAGTTCCAGCTCGCCTGCATCAAGCCAGACTCCTGCACAGTTTGTACAGTAATCAACTTCCACTTGCTCTAACTCGAGCACGATCATTGGATTATTACAAACGGGGCAGAGCATTTAGTTGGTTCACTTAATTTTTCATCAATTATTTAACTAACTTATAAAGTACGCTCTTATTGTCTATAATAGATTTTAATTCTGAATAAGGTATTGTCAGTTCAGTCGGACCAAAAGCATACGCAGTAATTTCATAATTGTTATAGTAAAATACAAGACTGCTGTCGCCAATCAAAAAATTATCATTCAGATAAAACTTATTATTTTCAAACCAGAATCCCGCCTGACCAAGATCAGCATCAGGCGAAAGCTCTTTCATTTTTCTGAATTCGGCTTCTGCAATTTTTGTTAACTCCTGCTGTTTATCTTCAGAAATAATTTCATCAAGAGAAATTTCTTCACCGTTAGTCAGAAGAAAATTTTTAAAAGTTACGTAAGTATTCGGGTGAGCCCCGCCAGTATATGAGTATTCCATATAATCAATAGAGAAAATATTTTCTTTGTTAAATTTAACTTCACCTGATCTTTCAATAAACCACGATTGAAAGGCATCCGGAAATTCCTTCATAAATGATTCATAATCGTTTATAAATATCTCCATCTGAGAATTAAAATCAATTGAAGCTGCTCCATCTTCACCGCTTGAAGAGAACAGGTTTTCAATTGATTTGTTGACTTTATTTTTTATTGTTTCATTCTCATATTCAGTTATCTCCGGAAATTCAATTTTTATTTTTGCACAATTATCCTCCCGCAGACTATCACATCCCGCAGATTGTTTTTCATACTTCACTACTTCATACTTTAATTTATTCTCTGACGGCGTATTGTCACCACAGCGATAAAATAAAAAGAATGCACAGACCGAAATGAAAACCAGAAATATTTTTCTCATTTAATTATACTTAATTAATAATTGATGATTATTCTCGAAGCAAAAATAAATAACATTAACAAGAATTACTTATTAATTCAGCTTCAAAACAATAAAACTGAATCTGTTCTTCGAATATTTATTAGATTAGCACAAATGAAGAAAAGAATTTATAAACTCAATAACAAGGAAATCCGGCTTGGTGAAAATGAAGCTCACATCTGGAATTTCGATCTGAATAAATATCTTAATCTGATTGATAAGTTCAAAAGTATTTTATCCCGTGAAGAATTAATCCGAGCCGGTAAATTTTATTTTAACAGAGATAAATACTGGTTCATTATCAACAGAGGTTTGTTAAGAAATTTTGTCAGTATTTATACATCGATTCCAGCAAAGGAAATTAAATTTGTCTTTAATAATTTCGGTAAGCCATCGTTAGCAATTGATGGGAACAGCACGCATCTTCACTTTAATCTTTCTCATTCTAAAAACTTTTTAAGTATCGGTTTTATTATCAATAGCCAAATCGGGATTGATATAGAGTTAATGAATCTATCGAAAGACCATCTCAGGATCGCAAAAAGATTTTTTTCTAATTCGGAATTTGATAACCTGTTTTCTTTTCCAGCTGATAAATTGCGTGATGGATTTTATTCCTGCTGGACAGCAAAGGAAGCTGTAATTAAATTATTCGGAATGGGACTTTCATTCTCACTAAAGGATTTTGATGTGGAATTGAAAGAATTGAAACCTGACGAATCCTATAAATACAAAGTAAATTTGAAGAAGCAGTCTGCAGATTTATTTATTGAAGTTTTCAAATTAAGTAATGCGATTTATGGTGCTTGCGCAGTGGACAATGAAAAAGCCGAATTTATTCATTGCTATTTTGAAGATGAAAATGCTATTACAGATTTATTTGCCTGAGTGAATTCAATTAAAGATTATGAATCTTTATTAGTTCTTTTATGAGTTTTTTAATATCAGGTTCATTTTGATTTGATTTACCAATTGGGTCTTCAAATTCATCAATTCCGAGAAGCCTGCGAATTGTATTAGTTACACCATAACTTAATACATCAAGGTCATATCCTCCTTCCAGAAAGAAAATTATTTTTCCACCGCAAATATTTTTTGCAAAATTAATTAATTGTTTTGATATCCAATTGAAACCAACAAGACTTAAATCAAGATTTGCAAGTGGATCTTTCCAGTGAGCATCGTAACCGGCAGATATTAAAATTAAATCAGGTTTGAATCTTTCCAAGGAAGGAATTACAACCTCTTCATAAACAATTTTCAATCCTTCATCACCAACTCCAGCTTGCAAAGGAATATTTAAAATAGTTCCTTCTGCATCGCCTGATCCAATTTCATTTATTGAACCGGTACCTGGATAAAAAGGATATTGATGAGATGAAATGAAAAGAATATTTGGATCATCACCGACAAGTGCCTGGGTTCCATTTCCGTGATGAACATCGAAATCAACTATCGCAATTTTATTTATTCCTGTTTGAGTCAAAGCAAATTTTGCAGCGATTGCAATGTTACCAAATAAACAAAATCCCATTGCACGATTTGAAAGTGCGTGGTGTCCGGGAGGACGAAGCAGTGCAAATCCATTTTTTAATTTTCCATTGATTACATTCTTAGTTAAATCAATCGAACTTCCTACGGCAGTTGCAGCAGCGAGAAAAGAATATTTGGTTGAATAGGTATCCGGATCAAGATAACCTCCGCCCTTTTCACAAAAACTTTTTACATATTGAATGTATTCTTTTGTATGACAGAGTCTTATTTCATTAAAATCAGCTTGCCGGGATTTTACCTGTGCAAGTTCCTGTAATAATCCTTTTTCTTTTAATGTTGTGATGATAGACTTTAGCCTTGCGGAGTTTTCAGGATGACCATGAAAATCGTGTTGTAAGAAAATGGGATCGTAAACTATACCGGTAATTAGATTAGTCATTTCTAAAATTTGAATTTATAATTTAGAATGTGTTACAAGGTTTAAAATATACAATCGGGAATATAAACTGATAATTAATTTCAGCAAACAACACTATTTCAAATGGATTCCTTCGGAAGAATTCGTCAATTGCCGAATCTTCGACCTACGACTCCCTGATTAATCCGGCATCTGCCGGACTCTAACCAACTGAGATTTTCTTCCTTATAAAATCTCTTCCCTGATGTGTCTTCAATTCCTTCTCCCTTTTCATAGCTGACGATCTTGTCACAAATTCTTCATAGTAAATCAATTCCCACGGTATGTAACTTTTTGTGTATCTTGATTTTCCTTCGTTGTGGTTAGCTACTCTTTTGTCTATGTCAGATGTTGAGCCAACATATATCTTATCATATTTCCGTGAATACAAAGCGTAAGTGTAATACATTTTTCTTGTTTTATTTAAAATAAAATATCCGGCAACTACCGGATATTAGCTCCGCAGGTAGGACTTGAACCTACGACTCCCTGATTAACAGTCAGGTGCTCTAACCAACTGAGCTACTGCGGAATTCTTTGAAATTGAGGGACAAATTTAACGACTCATTTAACATATGTCAAGAATTCTTTTAGGTTGATTTCTTCGTGCATTTTGAATCAATTTTAAGTTTTTATTTCGTGAAGTGCATTCACTTTATTGAAGGATTCAAGTTCCTGATTTTGTTAATAAAAATTTTGGGAGAGAAGTATAAATAGCACTTTTTGATTTCTGTTTTTTAAAAATATTCACGTCAATTTCGACGAGGTTTTTTCACAGAATTATTTTTCACCAAAATATTCTCTATCAAAAATTCTTCTTCGTAATATTTACAGGAAGGATTTATCATGACGACAATTCTATCATCTCATAATAAAACTTTTCTCAATAAATATTTTTCCTTTTCCAAATGAATTTGTGTACTCCGCCAAAACTGACTTTTTCAACTCGCTAAATGAGACAAAATTCTATTCATACCCACCGATGGCATGTCAGTTGAGATATGAAGAATAACTTTTACTTACAACTAATATTAAATGACAAATTAACTGCGGAAAAAATTTTAACTCTTCCTATCTCGACTCAACCACAACCACCATATACCGGCTTCGCTTGAAGCCGGTTTTTTTTTGATAATAATTAGTACAAAAAAATGCCCCGTTAATTTCCGGGGCAATTAGTTTTATTGAAATTCAATTCAGGAAATTATCTTCGATTCCTTCAGCCTTCTTGTCATTGCAATAAAGAAACCGATAACCATCACCACAACACCAACCCAAACGAGATTTATAAAAGGCTTTATGCTTGCTGAAACACTTAATACCTCTTCAGATTGGGTTTGCTGAATTTGGTTTGTAGTTTCATTACCATTAAGCGAAGATACTGCAATATCAATATTGCCTGCTGAAAGATTTTCTAATTCGATTTTTAAATTCATATCCTTTGATTCGAATGAAGTAAATTCGACCTGACCATTAGTTAATTTTCTGATTAATTCAGTTTCTACCTTCTTTCCATCCTTTTCTATTTCTATTACTGCACCCATTTGGAAATCTTTTCCTTCACTCATTAATTGCATTGTTTCAGCAGCCATATCGAATTTTGTAAAAGTTATTTTTGTTCCGTCAAACTCCGTCGAGCCGCCTTTTTCGAGTGAAATATGATTATGTGAGTGCTGGGTATTCATCTGGCTGCCATCATCATAACCAAGAGGAGCGAAATAAATATCTTTTGTAAGTAGAGTAAGAATTGCAGGCTCACGAACTATACTATTATTGAAATCGCTCCTATACATCACCGGAGCAATTGTATAAACTGAGTTATCTTTTCTGACATCTACGTTGAATGCATACTTTGTATTATTCTCAACGGGATAAATTTCAGTGAATGTTAATTCATAACCAAAAGCTGTCGAGGGTTTTCCTTTTACAAGTTCTACTGTAACTTCCTGGCTGTAAACTGCCGAACCAATTACTCCAAGTATAAACAAAGCAATTCCGGTATGTGCAACATAAGCACCAAGCATTTTCATATTGCCTTTTACAATTTTTATTGCGATATCAAGATTCACAAAAAGTGCAAATGAAGTTGTGAGTGAAAGTATTATTATCATTATTTCACTGACTCCACCAAATATCACAAGCATCATCGTAAATAAAACAGCACCAACTGCTGCATAAGTCGATTTCTTTATAAGTTCATTTGCATCTGATCTCTGCCATTTGATCAGTAAACTAATTCCATTTAAGAACATTATTATAATTACTAGAGGAAGATGCATTTCGTTATAAAAGGCTGTATCGACTGAAGTCCCAAAAAGAGGTGCAGAAGTGCCGGCAAGAACAATTATTGCTGAAGCAATTAATACAATCATTGCAGTGAAAAGCGCGAGTTCACGGGAAAGAATACTTTCTTCATCTTTAATATTTTCGTTTAAAGTTTTCCATCTGTAAATAATCATACCAATTCCAAGAAACAAAAATGTTCCCATAAATAATACGAGGAAGAAATAAACGATCATTCCCGGATCAACAAAAGAATGAACAGAAGCATCACCGAGTACACCGCTTCTCGTTAAAAATGTGCTGTAAAGAACCAGTACATAAGTAAGTACGCATAAGAATAAATTAGTCTTTGCGTATTTACCAATTCCACCTTTTGCCTGACTTTTCTTTTGAACAAGTAAAGTGTGAATTCCTGCAACACCAACAAGCCACGGAATCAAACTTGAATTTTCAACCGGATCCCATGCCCAATAACCACCCCAACCAAGCATTTCATAAGCCCAGTAACCACCAAGCATAATTCCTAAACCAAGTATTCCCATTCCAGCCAGCATCCATGGGAATGCCTGTCTTACCCAATCTCTGTAATCATTTTTCATCAATGCAGCAATTGCGAAAGCAAATGGAACAGTTGCCATTGAAAATCCTGCAAACAAAATGGGTGGATGAATCTGCATCCAGAAGTTTAATAGTTGAGGATTCAATCCTTTGCCATCTATGATGAATTGATTCATTGAGTATCCTGCTTGAGTTAGCAGTGAAGCAAATTGTGAATCAATTTTTATAAATCCCTGATTCGTACTTTGATCAGTAAAATAAAATTGCTGGATGAAAGGAAGATTAAAAAGGTTTGAATTGAGATGTTCAATTTTTATGAATGTCGGGTTCATCCAGATATATTCAAAAGGATTTTTAAACCATGGTGAAACCATTACAAGTAAGAATGATGTTGCCAAAGTGAAAACAGCCATTACGCGTGGTTCGAGATCACCTCTTTTAGAAGTATATGACTGAAGAATTATCCCAACTATCGAAGTCATTAATAGCCATAGCATAAAGCTTCCTTCCTGCCCTCCCCAAAATGAAGAAGCGAGCTGGAAAAGTCCAAGATTTCTCAGTGCATTATTACTGTAACTGTAAATGTATTGATATTGATACTGGTGTGTTAAAATTGAATACCATAAAAACACGGAAGCAGAAATGACCAGAACAGCCATTCCGTGAAATGCGATTCTTCCATAATTAAGTGTGTTGGTATATCCACGATAATTCAGGAAATACATTATCATTGATATAATGCTGAATGCAAGCGCAAGTGTGAGTATTATACTTCCTACCATTGATTCCTCGATCTATGTTATATGCTGATTTTTAATTTAAGTTACCTGGCAAAATTATTATTACTACAAAATCTCAACTAATTCATCAATCGAAATTCTTGCCTGTCGTAAAATTGATTTTAGCGTGGTTGGATTTAAGTCCTTGTTATGAACGGGAACAGTAACGAGTAAATTTCCTTTCTTTAGCTGAACGTGGCTGCCCATTGTCTAATCACAATAAATTCAATTTTCTTAAGCGCTTTAATCAATCTTTCCGGTTTTACAACAGGAAGTTTAGGCATACGCCTTCACTGAAAAGTTTATTTTAAGTGGAAATTTTTCAACAATTTTTTCGGGAGACTGTGATAATGGATTTCCTTCTATAGGAACAGGTCGCAGTACAGGTAAATTATTTTCAATGGCAGATTCAATATATAAAGATACAGCTTCAAACAAATTTTTCTTTGCTTCGGCTATATTCTTTCCTTCCGATGCAACATCAACCTCAATACATAGCGAACTGAATGCTGAACCATCCTTTAATACAATTCCTGTGAAAACAAATTTTGACTTTTCCATTTTAAACTTTTATAATGATGAGTTTGTAGTCTGCTCTTCATATTTGCTTGGACATTTAGTTAGAATGTCCTTTGCGTGAAAATAACCGTTTTGATATTTACCGGTTACGACAACACTTGTTGCACTTTCGAAGTTATTAGGAATTGTGCCTTCATAAACTACATTCATCTGTTTTCCATTGTGATCACTCATCACGAAAGAGAATGTTTTACTCTGATTGTTGATCTGATAATTCTTTTCTTTAACCCAGCTTCCTGTTGCTTTTACAGTTTTTTCTGTTGACATCACCTTGTTGAAATCATCAACGTACTCAATATTACTTTGAGTAAATAAATAACCCATCAACACAAGAAAAACCGCGATTATAATTCCGCCGAATACATATTTATTTTTCATTTTTTATCTCCGCTTAATTCTTTTTCAATATTTTTTAATCTTTTATCGAGTGTGAACATATAGAAAAATATTCCAACCCAAACTATAAGAACAATTATCATCACAATATAGATAGCATTGTCCTGCAAAAAATTATATAGACCGTCCAAAATATCTCCTAATTAACTTGCTGATTGACCGGTTAATTGTTTATTAAGTTTATCTTTAATGATTATTGATCTGTAACCAACTCTCCACATCCAAAAGTATAAAACTGTAAACCCAATTAATGAAAGGAAAAATATTAACTGCATATTCGAATTCATTTTAAAATCTATTACCGGGCTAACTTGTTCTTCACCTGGATTTGTTGGTATTGATCCCGGATGAAGCCCTTTCATTATCCTCGGCATAATGAATATAAAAAATGGAACTGTTACAAAAGCTATCAATGAATAGACTGAAGAAAGTGTTGCTCTTTTATCTTCAGATTCAATTGAAGAACGTAGAGCAAACAAAGCTCCATAGATTAATAAAATCGCAAAGATACTTGTTTGTCTTGGATCCCAGCTCCAGAATTGTCCCCATGCAAATTTTGCCCAAACGGCACCAGTAACAGTAGCAAGAATACAGAAAATCATACCGAGCTGAGCTGCTGAATATGCTTTTGCGTCTTCATCAAGATTTTTAGTTCTAAGATATCTGAAACTGAAGATTGTTGACATAAGAAAAGCAATCACTGTAAGCCATGCGGTCGGAACGTGAAAGAATATAATTTTTGCGTTTTCTTCAAGCCCGGGAATGAATGGAAATTCGTACCACGCACTCGGTTTCTCAACAATTGGAAATGCAATTCCTGCTATTGATACAAATGCTAAAAGTAAGAATAATAGAATTTTCCAGATCATAATTTATTTGTTCAAAAATCCTGTGAAATTGGTTAATCTTTCCATATAAAATCGAACAACATATAAGATGCGGTAAGCATAATTACATCGTAACCAACAACTATTGCTAATTCAAACTTAGATTCTTCAAAGCTTGTACCATCGATTGAGAACAAAGTTAATTGTACACAGGTAAGAATCAAAGGTAATAAAATCGGAAATGAGAGAACGGGATAAAGAGTTCCTTTTGCACCAGCTTTTGCAATAATGGCAGCAATAATAGTTGATGAAACAGCAAGTCCAATATTTCCAAGTATAAACGTTAATAAGAAAAGAGGAAAATTTTGAATAACGAACTTTTCGAACAACGCTGAATAGAGAATGGCAATTACTAAGTTCATACAAAAGACGAGAATCAGATTAAAAATCAGTTTGCCGGAAAATACTGTGGAAGGAGAAGCAATTAGTTGAAGTGTGAGAGTTGTTCCTCTTTCTTCCTCAGAAACAAAAGCTCTTGAAAGTCCGGACATTGCGGTAAAGAAAATTACGACCCAGAAAAGTCCGCCGGTTAAACTTTCAGTTATGGTTTCATTCCCGATGGAGAAAAGAATAACACTAATGGCAACAATGATAAACATCGCTAGCGAGTTTATCGCATAACGAGTTCTCATCTCTGAGTGAAAATCTTTTTTAAATAATGAGTATGGTTTCAATCTTGTATATTTTTTTAATTTTTAATAGAACGCAGATTACGCTGATTGAGCAGATCTGCGCTGATCTTTAAAATCTGCGTCACCTGCGTTCTATTGTTTTAAAATTTTCCAATAATATTTTTTCGTGGCACAATTCTAAATCCCGTTCTTCATTTGAAGCGATTACAACGATTCTTGATTTTCCTTCTTCTCGAACAATATCGTACACAACTTTTTTTCCTTCTTCATCAAGATTGGAAGTTGGTTCATCAAAAATCAGAACTTCAGGAGAATGCATTAAAGCAAAAATGAATTTCAACCTCTGTTTCATTCCCGATGAATAGGTTTTTACAAGATCATTTTTTCTTGAATCGAGCAAAAATTGTTTTAAATAAAATAATATTCGCTCCTCATTAAATGGAACTCCACGGATCTGTGAAAATATTTTCAAATTTTCCCACGCAGAAAATTCTTCGTATAAAACCAAATAGGGAGAAACAAAACCGATATGATTATGAATCTGTTCCGGAATTATTTCGCCAATTGAATTTTTATGAATCAGTTTGCCTGATGAAGCACTAATGAGTCCGGCAACAATTTTTACTAGAGTAGATTTTCCTGAACCATTTGGACCTGAGATTCCAAAGATTCCATTCTCCATCCAATTAAAATTAATGTCTTTAAAAATTAATCTTCTTCCGAAGAGTTTGGAAAGATTTTGAGATTGGATTGAGTAATTACTCATTGAAGATTACTACTTTTCCTTTTCCAACCTCATCCCCTTTTTTAATCACGTAAATGTAAACACCTGAAGCAAGCTTGTTGTTATTATCGTCCATTCCGTTCCAGCTAATTCCTTCCTGCCCGCCAGGAAGAATTTGAATAATTGTTTCCCGGCTGTAAATCAATTGCATATCGGTTGAATAAATATTTAAATCCACAGTTTCGCCAACATAAGCTTCAACCGGAATGAATACTGATGGCGAACTCAATAAATTCGATTTATAGTTAAACGGGTTTGGATATGCATACGTGAGATTACTTGCAGGAGGAATAATAAGACTATCTTCTCTTATTAATTGATTATTGAGAACTTCAGAAACTGCCCAATAACCAGGATTGCTAGCTGAAAAAGTTGAAGAGTATTCGGATGTTAATTCTCTTTGTCCGCTGTTGGGGTCATTAAATAGTGTGTACTGAAAATCAAATAATTGAGTAGGGTTTGCATTTGCTGCTGAGGCGTCTGCATTAGTTATTATCGCAACTAACGTGTCACTATTTGATGAGATATTAAATTTAACAAAGTTGTTGGCTGTCGGTGCTGACTTCATATCCGGTGGAACAGATGGGAACTGAATTGTAAAAGTTGGTATGACCAATGGATAACTATTTCCCTCTTCGAATGCTTTTTGTGGATCAGGATTCCATCTGAAACTTGTAAAGTAAGTCCATACTCCAAATTTGTTCAACTCTCTGGGAAATGATGTTTCTGCTTCATTCAGACTTTGATTGATTGCAAGAATAGCTGCCATGTTCGGAATTAATTCCCATTGTCTTTTCAATATTCCAAATCCAGTTTCCTGTCCAAACATTTGAACTAAATACAGATTCCAGATGGCAATGTTATATCCATTCTGATTTGGGAGAGCAGTAAATGGTCTGCGGAAATATGAATCCATATAAGCGTAATAATCATTCACATCATCATAAACAAATTCTTCCATCGAGGTTGAAGTAAGTTCATAAAAAAAAGTATCGGAAGATCTGTACGGATTTGTCCCATTAAATACAGAATAATTTCCCAATTGAATTGAATGATGGAACTCGTGAGCAACTGTTACTTTCATTCCATTAAGTCCAGTTGAATAATATCCTGCATAATCATCATCAATAACCATGAACGAAATCCAGTTTACGGGACCGACTTTATTTTCCCATTCAGTATAACCATAAACACTGTTGTCTTGATTAATTATATAAACATCATATTTCGAATCACCACCAGCATTGTTGTCAGCAGGAGGAGGAAGGAAACCAAGAAAATCAATTTGATATCTGTAGGCTGAATCAAGTGCGTTTGCTACTTCTGCAACATTTTGGTCAACTGTCAGTCCGCTTGAATAGTTTGGTCTGTTAGTTCCGCTTGAGTCATAATGAATTCTGAATAAACCTGATGGAGAAACAACACTTGTTTGCAGAGTTGTTGGTCTGGTTAGAAAAGTTTTTAATAGATTTTGCTGTTCAGTGGTGAAAAAATCAAAATTCGCTTTCACATCATTTACTACAATAAATCCACATTTTCTATCTTCAAGTGTTAGCTCAGAAGTTTTTTCGGTTTGAGGTAATAATTCAGGCGCTCTCAACTGTAGAAATTTACGATAAAGTGAATCAAGCTGATTACGATCCAAATTTTGTGAATAAGAATTTGATGAAAAGAGAATAATAACTAATATTCCCAATAGAATTATTTTTTGAGTGATTTTATTGATATGCAGCCTTCTTTATTATTTGAATAAACTAAAAAATAATTTTTCTTATCGAGTCTTGCGAAAAAGTAATCAGACACATTTTCAGCTTTAATGATTTGTTTTAGTGAAAATGCTTTATCAATCTGCCGATAAATCAGTTTGTAAATATAATTATCATTAGAACTATTTACTGTAAAATTAATAATCCCTTTAATTGAGATTTCACCAAAAAATGCACGTCCAAATTTAAGTTTATTATTTCCACTAAATTCTCTTATTTGTTTGGATATATCCACACTGCCTGCGGTGACTACAATTAAATACTCTTCACTTTCACTTTGAACTACGCTTACTACGGATGGATATTCATTGTCGTAAAAATCTGCTCCATACAGATCAACCTGAGTTTCACTTGTCTTTGGTACTATTAAATGCGTTTTAAATTCGTGCGGACCGGATTTGATTACAGCCGAATTAAATTCAAGCTTATCATTTTCGGATTTCCAATAGTAAACAACAGGTTCATCTGTTATGAAAAGTTCGGCGGCAATCACATTCCTGTCAATAAAAGGATATTCTTTGAAAGTTATACTTACATCACGATTTTCAAATTTTCCCAAATACATTTTTGCATTTTTCTCATACAATACAAAAATATTCACGAAAGAACTGTCAATCCGCTGGAAAGCTACATCGAGCAATTCTCCCGGTGCATAAAGCTGCTTCCTGTTTAATTTATCAGTTCTGAAATTGTATCTGAACACTTCAAGCAGCGGAGCTCCTTTTGAATAGCAATAAAAAATTTTTCTGAAGCTGAAAAATTCATCAATAAGAATTTCACTGTGATCTTCGGCTAACGGGATTGAATAATATTTTGTTGGTACTGCAGCAGAATTGTTCAGGATTAACTTTAAAAGGTTATCATATTTATCAACTACTGCTATATCGGGGATGCCATCATTTTCAAAATCAAATTTTTTTACTGTATTAGCTTCAATAGCAAAAAAAATATTCTGATCCTGCCCGTTAAAATATCCTGAACTGAAAAGGATAAGCTCTCCTTCCTGAGTTAAACAGGCAATGTGATTTTTAGATTCAGATTTAAACCTTGTGAAAGCCAGTAATGAAGTTTCCTTTAACAAATGAATCGGTTCAAAAAATTCCAAACCATTTTTACCAATAGTTACATTCAAAATACCATTTGAAACTAAATAGATAATGCCAGGATATTTATCACCGTTAAAATCACCAATTAATAGTGAAACAGGTTTATCACCAAGTTTCAGAACTTTCTTCTGGTTAAAGGCAGATTGATAATCACCATACAAAATTTCTAACTGATTATTTATTGCGTAAATAATTTCTGCAAAACCATCGTTGTTCAGATCATAACTTTCCAGCGATTTTATTTTTTCGGAGTACGGGATTGTACGCGTTGCACGAAAAACACCTTTCGTATTATTTAAAAAGAACCGAAGAGAATTATCAAGAATATCAAATGCAGCAACATCCGGATATCCATCATCATTCAAATCAATAAAGACAGCTTCACTGAAACTTGTACCGGTTACAATTTTTCTTTCACCTATTCCATCTTCAGCTCTATAAAGCAGTGAGAGCCCATCAAACCCGCTTCCATAGACGAGAATCTCTTCAATGCCATTCAAATCAATATCACCTGTAACAATATTTTCAGGATATGAATCGAACGAAATCTCTGCCAGCTTTCCTGATATGGAGTCAACATAAATATTAACCACTGAAATTTTTCTTTGCTTGCGCTCTACAACAGCAAAAAGATTATTTGAGCTTGTTTTATTCTTCAGATGTTTAAGTTGAAAGATTTCAAATTTTGTTTCCAAATCATTGAATACCGTGTCTTCAGGCATACCTGATAGTACACCAATATGTTTTTGTGCAGGTGAATACAGGATTAATTCACTTCTGCCATTTAAATTCAGATCAGCAGAAATAATTTGATTATAACCTTTGGGAATTGTGTAATCATTCCGAAAACAAAATCCATTAATCGGAACCTGGCTGAAGGATAGAGTTTGAAATAATAAAAAAAATAAAATGAAACTATTTTTCAACAGATCTGCTTTTGAGCCTATTTTCTCTCCTGATGAGCGCCTCATTAAATCGTCTTTTTTGTTCATTTGTTTCCGGTACAGCTTCTACTGCTTTAACAGGCTTACCTTGCTGATCAACATTTACAAAAGTCAGATAAGCTGAATTAGTATGTTTAACCGTACCCTCTTTGAAGTTTTGTGCAAATACTTTTACTCCGATTTCCAGCGAAGTATTAAAAACCCTGTTAACTGATGAAAGAAGTGTAACAGCATCGCCAAGTTTTACAGGATGAAGAAAATCTACTTTATCAACTGAAGCAGTAACACAAACTCGTCCGGTAATTTTTTCGGCACTAAGTGAAGCACACATATCTATCCAATACATCAATTGTCCGCCGAACAGGGTTCCTAACTGATTAGTATGATGAGGAAGAACCAGCTCGGTCATCGTAATCTGAGATTCACTAACTTTCCTGACGTTCATTAATTAGTGGAAAAGCCTCCTTTAAGTTTTGCTTCGAGTGAATTTTTTAAATCATTCACTTCTTTGAAATGTTCATCATCAGGATACATACGAACAAACTTTCTCATCTCTTTCAAAGCTTCGTCTTCTCTCTCTCTGTCCATAAGTAATTTTATTTTGCGATAAAGTGCTAAAGGTGCATATTGTGTATCGTGGTAAACTTCAACGACTGCATCAAAATATTTTAGTGAAGCAGTATAGTAATCCATCTTCTCGTAAATACTTGCAATCGTAAATTCTTTGCGTGCGAGTTTATCATTCATTTCAGAAATTTTAGTTTCAGCCTGTGCAACTTTGTCATTCAACGGGAAGAAATCCACAAAAGCCTGATACTCTTCTATTGCTTTCTTAGTATATTTTTGATCGAGTGTATAATCCGGTGAAAGTTCATAATAACTTTCAGCAAGCATAAACTGAGCATCTGCGACTAACTCACTTGCTGGCATATTTTTTATCAGCTTGCTGAACTCATACGCAGAAAGTATATATTCTTCACGAAAAAATCTGCATAAGCCAAGATAATATTGAGCATCATCAACAATACTGCTTCCCGGATATTGAAGAAGCAGAGCTTCGAGTTCAGTAGCTGCGGTTTCGAAATCTTCTTCCTGATAAAGCTGCATAGCATATTTTAATCTGTCATCTGCTGACAGATTGCTAAGATCGCGGGTCGAACTACATCCCCAAACAATTGCTAAAAGTGTTATAAATAATAATGGATATTTTCTCATAAGTGTTTTGATTTCAAAAAATAACAGACAATATTAGCTATAATTGAAGTTGCTTCAAAGGTAAAATCATTCATTCACTTCTCACAGTGAAGAACAACACAATAACCGCAGCAGCAGTCCCGATTGCAATTAATGGTTCTGCAAATCCGGATAGAAATGGTTCTGATGGAATAGTTCCTTTTGTGAATGGAAAAGATTCGTTCTCAAGATATTTCAGATCTTCAACTTTTACAGTATCGAGTTTAGTAATTTCAAATTCTGTTTTTTTGCCTCCTGAGAAAGTATTAAAATAATTTCCGAAAATTGTGGAGTAGCGTTGAATGTAATGTGTACCAAACCAGCCATCTCTGAACATTTCACCGTATTCAACTCCAGCACCTTCCAATACAATATTAATTTCAGGATTGTCCAAATCACCCGATGAAAGTTGAAGAATTTCCTTTCCGTTACTTTTAAATCTTTCTTTGATATTGTTCGAGAACAGGGAGTAGCTTTGACCAAGATTTAATCTAAGAAGCAGATTTTTTTCTGACTGTGGAAGTTCAGAGCAGATTTTATCTACAAGCGAATCAGTCAATGTGTAAAAAATTTCCAGATTAGTTTTTTTTTGGGCAATTAGATTTAAAGAAGAAATCAGGATTGATAACAGGAAGGAAAATCGCACTATGCGAAGAAAATATTTATTCACAAACTTAATTTGCATTACGCTGCAAATATCCACAGAATGGCTAAGAGTTTCAAGACGTTCTTGATGCTGAATACTCGATACTTGTTTTTTGTATGAAATACAAAAGCTGTCAATCCAGCCCCGCCTGTTCGGCAGACAGGTCGTCCGGAATCTGACAGCTTTTAATTCTAAATTTGATCCTGAAACAAGTTCAGGTCAAGATTGTTAATTATACATTACCTAACCATTGCCTGCAATCTTTTAATTCTCTCTTCAGTTGGAGGATGAGTTGAAAACAATTTTGAAATTCCACCACCAGCTAACGGATTGATAATAAACATATGTGCCGTTGCCGGGTCCGAATGATTAACAGGCTTCATTTGATTTCCTCTTGAAATTTTTGTAAGTGCAGAAGCAAGTCCTAATGGATTTCCGGTGATCTCTGCTCCACCTCTGTCTGCAGAAAATTCACGTGAACGTGAAATAGCCATTTGTAGAAGCATTGCCATAATCGGGGATAAAATCAAAAGAACTAATCCACCAAATCCTCCGCCTTCTCTGTCATCACTTCTGCCAAACATCATTGCCCATCCCGCCATTTGAGCAATGTAAGAAATCGAACCGACAAGTGTTGCTGCGATTGTACTGATCAATGTATCTCTGTTCTTCACGTGCGCAAGTTCGTGAGCCATTACTCCCTCAAGTTCATCGTTGCTTAATCCTTGTAGAATTCCAGTTGTAGCTGCGACTGCTGCTTTCTGCGGACTTCTTCCTGTTGCAAACGCATTCGGAGTTGGATCATTTATCAAATAAACTTTAGGCATCGGAAGATTAGCTTGCTGTGCTAATCTTTCAACCATATCATAAAACTTTGGTGCTGATTCACGATTGACTTCTTTTGCTCTGTACATCGCAAGAACAATTTTATCCGAAAACCAGAACGAACCGAAGTTTATAAGTAATGAAAATAATAAAGCGATGGTCATTCCCGTGTTACCGCCAAGATAATAGCCGATAAACAGGAAAAGAGCCATCATTAATGTCATTAAGAATACTGTTTTAACCGCGTTCAATTTTTCTCCTTTTTAAATGTGGAAACAAATCTAAGCTGTGAAAAGTTTCGTTTCAACATATTGTGAGATGACTATATTTATTATGGGTTTCATAATTCTTTGTGATACATTATAAATTATTACTTATCCATTCTTTCTCCCCTTGCCTTTATTTGCTATAATCCTTAAATAGACACAGCATTTTTCAAGGAGTTTAAATGAGATCCATACTTTCATCGCTTTTTATCATTTTTGTTTTAGCAGGCTCAATCGCTTTTGGGCAAGATACATACAGATTTATGAATATTGATATGAGCGCCCGAGCAGCAGCACTTGGCGGAAGCTTTTCTACAAATAACGATGATGTTGATGTTCTCTTCTACAATCCTGCTGGTATGAGCTTCCTTGAAAAAAATCCTGTTTCATTTTCCTTTGTAAAACACCTGATGGATATCAATCTTTTCAGCTTAGCTTACTCAACAGAATTTGAAAACATCGGCAGATTCGGAACTGCCGTTAAATATATCAACTATGGAACATTCGATGGTGCTGACGAATTCGGAAACAAGACTGGTGAGTTTGGCGCAGGTGAACTCGCTTTTATCCTTGGCTACACAAATGAATTCACTGAGAATTTTTATTATGGTGCAAATGCAAAAGTAATTTACTCGAGCATTGAGGATAAATCATCAAGTGCAATTGGTCTTGATTTCGGAGTTAATTATGAAATTCCAAACCAAAAAATGAATCTTGCAGCAACTGTACTCAATCTCGGAACACAGCTTTCTTCATACGTTGATACAAAAGAGGATCTTCCGCTTGATATCACAATTGGTGTTTCAAAAAGACTTGAGAATCTTCCGGTTCGTTTGTCACTTGATTTCCATCAGCTTAATAAAGACCGTGATCAACTTTACCAGCATCTGAAGGGTTTTACTGTTGGTGCGGAGTTCTACCTTAGTGAGATTTTTACTTTGAGATTTGGTTATGATAATGAAGCTCGTTCAGATTTGAAAGTTGGATCTTCTGCAGGTATTGCCGGATTCAACGGCGGACTTGGTGTTAAAATATCCGAATACATTTTTAACTACGGATACTCATCAATGGGTTCAATCGGTGCAATGCACAGGATAGGTTTGGCAACATCGATTTAATTATTCAACCAGATGTCATTCCAGCTTGTCCGGAATCTGTTCGCTGTTCCTGATCGTGTGATTGTCATTCCGGCTTGTCCCTAATCTGACACCACAATAAACCGACTTAATAAAGTTTATTTATTTCCCTGCTTCTCTGAATTTTTTATCCTATCGAGATAAGTTTCGGCAAGTGTGTGTGAGTTTTGAAACTCCCTCATATCAAGCACAGCGTTATAATATTTTTTTGCTTCATCATTTTTACCGCGTGTTTCCATAATATTTCCTGAATAAAGAGTTGCATTAATTCTGAAACCGGATGCTTTATCTTCGTCAATTTTTTTAGATTCTTCAATACATTTTTTATAATAAGAAAAAGCTTCAGTTAACTCACCTTTGTTCTTAAGAATATTACCAACATAATAATTCGCTTCTCTTCTTACCATTGGAGTGTTGTATCCAACCAGATTTTTATCGGCTTTATTAAGAACGTTTCTGAAGATTTTATCTACTGTTTCCCATTCAGCTTTTTTTACTGCTATTCTTCCCCGCCATCTCTCAAATACAGGATTATCAGGAAATAATTCAACAAGCTGTTTCGTATAAAGCTCCGCCGAGTTTGCATCGTTTTCAAAATAATAGAAGAAAGTAACGAGTATGTATTTAGCTTCATAGCTTGAATACTTTCCATAGTTTGCTGCTTCTTTTAATTGCTTAAGTCCAAGTTCCTTGTTGCCTGTTGGAAAGAACATCATCACTGGTTTTATTATTGGATATTTATCTGGGATTACGGCAGCAAGATAATTGTAAATTCCGAAACCAAGCTTTACATCAACATTATCCGGATCGAGCTTGTGTGCAAGCTCAACTAAGGGTAAAGCTTCACGTCCATCATCAGCAGCAGCGAACCAGCTTTCGCGCATAACCCGTAACCTTCCCCTGAAACCAATCGCACCACCTTTGAAGAAAAGTGCGTCAACATTATTGGGATCTTTGTCAAGAATATCATCGCAGAAATCAACCGTCTCCTCGATCTTTTCGTAGAATCTTTCATCCTGCTCTTCATTTTCTTCTGAAAGAATTATTTTCCACCAGTCAATAATGGCAAAAAAGAATTTTCCCGCCGGATGTTTCGGATATTCTTTTTGTAAAAAGAGAAATGTTTTTTCTGCTTCAGTAAATTTTATACTGTAGATTTGATTTATGCCTGCTTTAACGAGTGAATCGTAGCTGGGTTTTGATAGAATGGGGACCTGAAATATTATAAAAGTCAAAAATACAATTAAACTAATTAATTTCATCTCAAGCAGTATGTAATTTTTTCAACAAATAAATTGACAACTTATCAATCCCAACTCTTTCCTGCACCATTGTATCTCTTTCACGGACGGTTACAGTTTGATCTTCGAGAGTTTGTGTATCAACTGTAATACAAAAAGGAGTTCCGGCTTCATCCTGTCTGCGGTATCTTCTGCCGACAGCACCTTTATCATCATAAAAAACTCTGAAAGATTTTCTTAAATCGGTTTCAATCTTCCTTGCAATTTCAGGCATACCGTCTTTGTTAACAAGAGGAAATATTGCGGCTTTTATTGGTGCAAGTCTCGGATGGAATTTAAGAACGGAGCGAAGCTCTCCATTTACTTCTTCTTCATAATAAGCATCAACTAAAAATGCCATAAATGATCTGCTTGCACCTGCTGATGTTTCAATTATGAAAGGAATAAATTTTTCTTTCGTCTGCTCATCAAAATATTTTAATGATTTGCCGGAGAACTCTTCGTGTCTGCTTAAGTCATAATTTGTTCTGTTGTGAATTCCTTCAATCTCTCCCCATCCGAATGGAAATTCATATTCTATATCAACAGCTTCTTTTGCATAATGAGCAAGCTTATCAGCCGGATGATCGTGGTAACGTAATTTTGTTGGAGTCATTCCCATTCTTTTAAACCAATCAAGTCTTTCTGCTTTCCAGTAATCATAAAATTTTTTGTCTTCACCATCTTTAACAAAGTATTGCATCTCCATCTGTTCAAACTCGCGCGTACGGAAAAGAAAGTTTTTTGTATTTATCTCATTACGGAATGCTTTCCCAATCTGTGCAATTCCGAAAGGAAGTTTTTGTCGTGATGATCCTTGCACATTCAAAAAGTTTACAAAAATTCCTTGTGCAGTTTCCGGGCGGAGGTAAACAACGGCTGTACTATCTTCCATCGGTCCGATAAATGTTTTAAACATCAAATTGAATTTTCTTGCATCGGTGAATGTTCCTTTGTTTCCGCATTGAGGACAATTCAATTGTGCAAGAAGAAGTTTTGAAATCTCTGCATCTTCAAGTAAAAGAGTGAAAGGATTTTCCTGACCAGCATTACTGATTTTTTCATCAACTAATTTTAAAAGTCTTTCATCTGACTTTAAATTTTCTTTCAACTCCTGAATTGCTTTTTCTTTTTTCTTATCGGCATACGAATCGCCAAGTACATCAAGTCTGAATCGAGCTTTACATTGTTTGCAATCAATCATTGGGTCAGTAAAATTCTCAACGTGACCTGAAGCTTCCCAGACTCTCGGGTGCATTAAAATAGAAGCATCAATTCCTTCAATATCTTCGCGATAAGTCATTGCTTTCCACCACTCACTTTTAATGTTGTTCAGAAGTTCAACACCGAGCGGTCCGTAATCCCAGCAGCCGTTAAGTCCGCCGTAAATTTCACTTGATTGAAAAACAAATCCTCTTCTTTTCGACAAAGAAACGATTTTTTCTAATAAATTATCCTGGTTGTTATTCTTGTTAGAGATGATGTGATCCTTTAATAAATTGAAAAATTCGGGTTTGAATATAACAAAGAATCGTGAGAGAATTAATAAAATATTTACACTAAATTAAAAAATTCATTAGCAATTTATATGTGAATGAAAATATTTTAGTCATATCAAAAAAATGGATTTATTATGATCAAAGCCTTCCTGCCTAAAGAAGAAAAATATTATGACGATTTCAGAGAAATGATTTCACACATACAGCAAATGGCAAAATACACCGAGCAGCTTTTTGCTGATGAACTTATCGACAAAAATCACTATCTGAATATTAAACCATTAGAGCTAAGATGCGATGAAATTTCGTCAAGAATTGTTAAAAGGCTGAATAAAACTTTTATTACTCCATTCGATAGAGAAGATATCTTTGCTCTGGCAAAAAGAATGGATGATATAAGCGATATGCTGCTCGGAGTTGCCGCAAGAATTGAAACATTCAACATAACAAAAAAAATTCAGCATGCAGATATTCTCGCCGCTATTGTCCACAAACAAGTACAGGAACTTGTCACAGCAATCCAGGATTTAAAAGAAAAACGGATTAATGAGATTAAAGCTGTAAAAGATCTGGAATCCGAAGCTGATCAGGTTTACCGGAATGCAATACAAGGTCTCTTCACTAATGAGAAAGATGCTATTGAACTCATAAAGAAAAAAGAAATACTTGATCTGCTGGAAAGAACTTCCGATCGCTGCCAATCGGTGGCTAACATCATTCTTTCAATTTTTATTAAGAACTCATAGAAAGCAGAAACATTAAAATTCTATCCTCACCAATACTCATAGAAAAAATTAATGCATGAAGTTGTTATCATAATTATTTTAGTGTTAATATTCGATTTCATTAACGGATTTCACGATGCTGCTAATTCAATTGCTACTGTAGTATCAACACGGGTGCTATCACCGCAGGTTGCAGTTGTCTGGGCTGCATTTTTTAACTTCATCGCTTTTTTAGTTCTGGGATTGCACATAGCAAATACAGTTGCAAAAGGAATTGTCAGACCAGAAGTTGTTGATCTGGTAGTAATCGGAAGCGGACTAATTGCATCAATTGGCTGGAACTTGTTAACATGGTGGTGGGGAATTCCTTCAAGCTCTTCACACACGTTAGTTGGTGGTTTTGTTGGTGCAGCAATTGCAAAAGCCGGTATTGGTTCAATTTTTCTTCCGGAAGTAATAAAGATTATCGCATTTATTTTTATTGCTCCATTAGTTGGAATTGTAACTTCTGTTTTCTTTTCAATTATCACACTGCATCTCTGTAAAAATATGAATCCGTATTCGGTGGATAAATATTTCAGAAAACTTCAGCTAATATCGTCCGCTGCATATAGTCTTGGGCATGGTTCAAACGATGCACAAAAGATGATGGGAATTATTTTTGTTGCGCTTGTTTCCACCGGACATCTGAATGTTCATGATGAAATTCCGTTATGGATTGTTTTATCCTGCTATGCAGCAATTGCATTGGGAACGCTTTCGGGCGGATGGAGAATTGTAAAAACGATGGGACAAAAAATAACAAAGCTTCATCCCTTTGAAGGATTCAGCGCTGAAACAGCCGGAGCAGTTACTTTGTTTGGAACAGCATTAGCTGGCATTCCGGTAAGTACAACACATACAATTACGGGCTCTATTATCGGAGCCGGAATAACAAAAAGATTATCTGCAGTAAGATGGAAAGTAACTTATAAGTTAATCTGGGCGTGGGTACTAACGATTCCGGTATCAGCAGTTTTAGCGATGATTATTTATGAAATTGCTGTATATTTTCTTCAATAGATTAAATCCAAACTATTAAAGTTTGTTCTTCAACAGCTTTTCAATCTTCCTGTGTTTCTCACTCAACTTTCCGTATTTTACTTTTACAACCTCCAGCAAATTAAGAGACTGAACAATATAATTTTTCCGAATCACTTTAAGTTTATCCTTGTTTTTTGCTTTTCTGATTTTAGCATCGAGTGTATCCAAATGTTTTTCTATTGTGTAAATATCACCACGATCTATCGGACCAGAAAGAGCTTTTGCAGGAGATAAATTGAAAACATTATCGAGAGCAGATTGAGTAGTTTTTCTGAGAATATTTTTTGGAAAATTATTTCCAGAAGTTATCAGAGAGAACGCATTAAATAAATTTCCAACAAGAAAATTTGAACTGTGAACTGCTGCAAGGTGATGGAAAACTTTTTCATCGGAATTTATTGAATGCGGTTTCAATTTTAATTTTTTACACATCTGAAGCAAAAAAGATTTTGCCTGTCTGTTTTCTGTTTCTATTGAAGCCGGTGAATTTCTGATATCAACAATATTTTTTGATGGGAATGGTCTGATTATATGGATTGAACCAATTGCACAACCTTTCTTGCGAAGTGAGTTCAGAACGGAAATATTTTCAACACCGGAAAAGTGAATGCAGATTGACTTACTAAAATCTCGTTTCAATTTTGATAACTTTTCAGCAGCTTTTTTTATCTCTCCATCAGGAACTGTCAAAAAGAAAACATTAACTTCCGCAGAAATGTTTTTTATAGAATTTGAGCAATGTGGAATCTTAAATTTTTCCGAAAGTACTCTGGCAGATGAAAGTTTTTTACTTATTACTATCTGGATATCGTATTTTGATTTTATAAGTGCGGAAACTATTGAATAAGCAAGTTTACCGGCTCCGATAATTGCAATTTTTTGTTTAGTCAATCCTGATTAATCTCCATAAAAAACTGCCGACAAATATCCAACAACTTCTTTATTATCACCTGTAACATCACCCGAATCGCTTCTGTTCAGAACCAATGAGTGTCTGACGTTTTTTAGGTCTGCTGATTTCATTAGTGCAACTATTGGTCCGCCGCCGCAAGCCTCACAAACATGAGTGTCAAGATCGGTTTGAAGGTTGTTAAAATCAAATTCTCTTATTCGCTTTTCAACAATTGAATCAAGTCTGTCAGCATGCGATTTGGAATAAAAGTGAGATAAATCAGAACTGGCAACAATCAAGGTTTCATCATCAGAAAGCTCAGCAAGTTTCTTTGCAAGTTTATCAACATTCAGTTTCGACTGATCACCCATTACTATTGGAACAATTTTAAAATTATTGAGTACGGATTGTAAAAATGGAAGCTGAACTTCTAATGCGTGCTCTCTTCTGTGACCTTCAAAACCTTTAAATATTAATTCATCATCGGTCAGAAACAGTTCACGAAATTCTTTATCAACTTTCAGAATACCGAGTGGCGTTTCATAAGCATCACCCTCAAAAATACAAATGCCAGGGAAATATTCTGAATGGCTCGGTGAAATTATAACAACTCGTCTATAATTTTTTCCGTTCAATAAATTATAAGCATGTGCTGCTGTTTTACCTGAATAAACATATCCGGCATGAGGTGATACGATTCCAAAAATATTATTAATTTCATTTTTGGATTTAGTTACCTCAAGCATCAGCGAAATATCTTTTTTCAATTTATCTGGATTTGCAGGATAAAAATATCCGGCAACCTGGGCAGGTCTGACATAATTCATTTTTTACCTCCGATTTTTTCTTCAGAAAAAACAAGAGCAGTGAAGACTTTTATATTTAACATCCTTTCCTTCCAATAATTTCCATATAAACCAGCTTTATGACAAAGGGCTGTCAGGAATTGAGATCGATTATAATTCTGTTCGATCGCAACCTGTGGAAGAAGAACTGCTCTTCCACCTTCTTCTAATAAAAGCCCATGCTTTCCTACTTCAATTTCATCATAACTTTTGATAGGTTCAAATGGTGAGAGAACTGAAATCTCTATTTTTATTTTATCAAATTCATCTCTGCTTAATTCATCAAACCTTGGATCGCCAAAGGCTGAATGTTTTGCCGCATCCACAATAGTTTCGAATAAAGGTTTTTGTGCAATGATGTAACCAATACATCCACGAAGATGATTGTCAATATGCAAAGTAACAAAAGCACCTAATTGCATCTTAAGATTTGGAAAAACTTTGTAATCAATCTTTGTCACATCACATTCACTGAATTCCTGCAGAATGGATTCTCTTGCAGCTTGCAGTAATATTTTTTTTTCATCAGTTGAAAGTTCCATAACAATACCCATCAGGATATAATATTATAAACTTCGAGCCTTGTTTTCCCGAACAATAAAAAAAGAAAATCATCTTTAACAAAGAAAGAATCAGTGAAAAACAGACTCGTATCTTTATTCAAAACTTCTTCTAAAATATACTTTCTTCCGGATAAATCAACTGCTTTGAAAATGTTATTTAATTTTCCTTTTTCATTAACTGTATGAAAGCTCATCATCAGAAGCCCGTTTTTCAGTAAATATTCAATTTGACCCGAAATCATAAAATCAGTCTTCAGTGAACTAATCAAATCGAATGTATTATTTTCAATCAATGAATCGGATGAGAAGACTTCCGGAAATAAATAGCCAGCCGGGATATTGTCAGCTATTGATTGGTCTCTGAGTTCATTAATCAATAGTGGGTTATCGCCGAGTTCATCTTCAACCGTTCCATCCTGCAGATTCAAAGCAAAGAATTTTTTACCTCCGAATTCTTCAACGTATGCATACATTTTATCACGAAACATAAATTGAAATGTCAGGTTGGAATTTTCCCAGAATATTTTTTTTGTTTTGATATCGAAGGCAAATATTCCTTTGTGTTTTGGCATATCTGGTTTTGCAAATTTATGAAAATAGATATAGTCATCTTTCACAGATTCAATTCCTACCCAGAATTTATCATCAAGTTGAAAATCCTGCAAAATCTTTTTACCTGATGTCAACTCAATACAATGGAAGTAAACTTGTTTCTGTTCAGATTCACGTTCTTCGATTATAAGTTTACCGGAGTTAGTGGGAATAATTCTCCATATCTGTCTCTTGTTATCAAACCGGTATTTTTTTTTGAGCTTCATAGTGATTATTTATCTCAGTGAAATCTCTGTGGCTCTCTGCGTAATTCTTTTTAAAGGGGTTACACAGAGTTCACAAAGAACCGCAGAGGACCACGGAGAACTCTTTTAACTTTTAATTGGTGCAAACCTTGCCGTGAAATGTCTGAGCATCGGTGCTTCGTAAACTATTTTGTAACCTTTAAGTTTATTTCTGTTTTTGAAAACTTCAATGATTATTTCAATTAAGTAGTCAACATGACTTTGTGTGTAAACTCTTCTTGGAATTGCAAGCCTTACAAGTTCCATCATTGCAGGAATAAGTTTTCCATTCTTATCATACTTACCAAACATTACACTACCAATTTCAACGCCACGAACTCCACCTTCCAGATAAAGTTCACAAACAATCGCCTGACCCGGATATTGATCAGCAGGAATATTCGGGACAAATCTTTTTGCATCAATATAAATTGCATGACCACCCGGTGGTTCAATAATCGGAACACCGGCTGCAACTAATCTTTCTCCCAAATATTCAACGCTTCTAATTCTATATTCAAGATAATGTTCATCAACAACTTCTTCTAAACCCTGAGCAACTGCTTCAAGATCTCTCCCGGCTAATCCTCCATAAGTTGGAAATCCTTCTGTTACAATAAGAAGGTTCCTTGATTGCATCGCAAGATTTTCGTCATTCAGCGCGAGAAATCCTCCTATATTTACAAGAGCATCTTTCTTTGCACTCATCGTTGCACCATCAGCATAGGAGAACATTTCCTGTGCAATTTCCAAAACAGATTTATCCTGATAACCTTTTTCTCTTTTCTTAATGAAGTAAGCATTCTCAGCAAACCTGCAGGCATCAAGAAAAAGCGGGATACCATATTTTTTACAGACATCTTTCACATCACGAATATTCTGCATAGAAACCGGTTGTCCACCACCGGAGTTATTTGTAACTGTTATCATACACAGTGGAATATTCTCTACTCCTTTTTCCCTGATGAATTTTTCAAGTTTTTCGACATCCATATTTCCTTTAAAATCAGCCCGCTGTTCCGGATGCTTTCCAATTTCATTTAGTAAGTCTTCAGCTTCAGCACCTGTAAATTCAATATTGGCTCTTGTTGTATCGAAGTGAGTGTTGTTCGGAAAATATTTTCCCGGTCCTCCAACAATCGAAAATAAAATTTTCTCTGCCGCCCTACCCTGATGAGTAGGAATAATAAATTTCATTCCAGTAATTTTTCTTACTGCATCCTCAAAACGGAAAAAACTTTTTGAACCGGCATAGGCTTCATCTCCTTCCATTATTCCTGCCCATTGCTTTGCGCTCATTGCAGATGTACCACTGTCAGTAAGCAAATCAATCAGCACATCATCGGCATGAATCATAAATGGATTGTAACCTGCTTTAGTTAGAATTTTCTCTCTTTCATCACGAGTGGTGAAACGGATTGGTTCAACTGATTTTATTTTGAATGGTTCGATGATTGTTTTTGGTTTCATATTCTTCTCAGATAAGGTTGGTAAATATTTACTCTTCAAATTTACAAAATGATAGCGGACTTTGCTCAGGCATATTTTAATTGAATTTGTGAATCAAAATGATTTTTCTAAAACAGCAAGTGTGTAAAAACCATGCAGCATTTTTAATTACCAATCAGCAAAAATTTATTGCCTTTGGCTTAAAGATAGAATATGTTTTGTTTAACAATTTTTAATAATTAGTGAGGCTCGAAATGGATCTAAACGAAACTATAAACTCACCTGAACAAAAACAGGAAACCGGAGAACTAAGTCATTCCGATAAAATGATCGGAGTATTTACTGAGCCAGCAAGAATGTTTTCAGTCACTTCAAAGTTTGCTGCGAAGCACAAAGACTGGGTAATCCCAATTCTTATTTTCTTTGTTGTAGTATCTTTAGTAAGAATCCTTGCAATGACAAACGAGGAAGTTTATTTTGAAGCTAAGAAACAAGGTATTGATCGGATTGAAAAGATGGTTGAAAACGGAACACTAACCCGTGAACAAGCTGATCAGCAGATTGATGCAATGGACACATATATGAGAGGACCGATGAGCTGGATATTTACAGTCATTCCGATACTTTTATTTGGTTTCATCTTCTTCTTTATCATTACCGGAATTTATTTTCTGCTGATTAAATTTATTCTTAAAGGAGAAGGAACCTTTACCGGTGCATTAGTTGCCAATGGGTTAACAGCTTACATAAATATTCTTCAAATAGTAATCGCAGGTATTCTCACAATGCTAATGGGTAAGATAATGATGGATACGAGTGTTGCATCCTTTATAGGAAGTGATAAGAACACAATCACAGGGTGGGTTTTATCAAAGATAGATCCGATAAGTATTTGGGCTTATGCGATTCTTGCGATTGGATTTGCAAAGATGAACAAATCCGAATCAACCGGGAAATATTATGCACTCGTTTTTGCTGTCTGGCTGATTGGTGCATTTATCTGGTTCCAGATAACACAAGCTGTTCCATTTTTACAAGGATTTAATCAGTAATTCTATTTGTTGATTATTTATGTGAGACTCACCTTAGAGGTGAGTCTCACTTGTGTTTTTATTTTTTATTCCTTTCTAATTCCAGCAAATATTTACGCAATCCTTTAACTGCTCGTTTAATGGATTTATAATTTATAACATAAGATTCATAGCTGCTTGCATTATTGAAATATTTATTCCTTAATTTCAAATCTACCAGACTTCCGTTTCTCTTTTCAATCCATTCGAGATAATTTGAGAACTTCCAGTCCTCAATTTGCTCTACTAATCCATCATCAACCCGGTTTCTGTGAATATACCTGCATAGTTCAAGCAAATAATTGGCATATTCAACTTCTATTGACTTAAATGTTCCTTCAAACAAAGTTCCGGTTCTGTTATACCTTTTATTCACAGCTTTGGTATAACCATTGAATAAAAAAGCAATTGGAATATTCAGTGGAATATCACCATCCTGTCTTAACACAAAATGATAATGGTTTGGCATTAGACAATAAGCTAAAACTGAAAATTCATATTTTTTAACATAATGTTTTAGCTTTTTCAACAAGTAAACGTAATTTTCTTCTTCAAAGAAGATTTTCCTTTTATTAGCTCCACGATTAAAAATATGGTAACATCTTCCCTTTAAAAATTTTACGTTCCTTTTAGCCATATATTTTTATTTTAATGAGAAACTCACCCCATATGAGACTCACTTTTAAGGTGAGTCTCATTTCTGCTTTAAGTTTTTACTTCAGTTAAAAACTTAACATTCCGTTTACTCAGAATCCATTAGTAACTCACCTTACGCAAAATGGAGAGATGACATCTTTTTATAGATTAAATAAGCACTTAAATTGGAATGTCAATGTTACTTTTGTTTAAATATTTAATAAAAAATAAAGATGTCATCTCTTTGCTAATTGCTTTTCTGCGTAACATCAGTTAGTAATTAATTTAATAGTGACATTTCTAATGAGTTATATCAAATTCTATGTGAGACTCACCTTAGAGGTGAGTCTCACATTTCTTTATTGTGTTTTAGTTTTCACTAAATCACGCTCTGCGGATCTATATCATAAAACAAACGCACATCTTTAAATCTTGATTTCCTGTTAAACTCAACATAAGAATTTAGAATTGAATTTCTTAAAATCTTCCCGCCTGGATCAGTTTGTCTCGAAGATTTGATTAATATCTGATAACGAAATTGCCCTTTGAGTCTGGCTATTATTGCAGGTGTAGGAGAGGATATTTTTAACCACTTTTTATATTTTTTTATTTCGTGATAGAAATCATTCATTGCACCTTTTGCTTTTTCATTGGATTGATCTTTTGCTTCGATCAACGCAATTCTTGTAAAAGGTGGAAATTCCAATTTTTCCCGATCTAAAATTTCTTTTTCATAAAATCCGTTGTAGTTATTGTTAAGAACCATCTGAAGTGCAAAGTGTTTCTCATTCTGAGTTTGAATGATTACTTCACCCGGATTTTTACTTCTGCCTGCTCTTCCTGAAACTTGTGTTAGAAGTTGAAAAGTTCTTTCATCAGCCCGGAAATCAGGAAGCCATAAAGTTGTTTCTGCTGAAATTACTCCAACAAGAGTTACTCTCGAAAAATCCAGACCTTTAGAAACCATTTGCGTCCCAACGAGTACATCAATATCTCCACTTCCAAAAGAAATTAACAATCTGCTCAATGCAGATTTTTTTGTAATTGAATCAGAATCAATTCTGCTCATCTTAACGTTGGGAAAATAAAACTCAAGTTCATCTTCAACTCTTTCAGTACCTGTTCCAAAATATTTTATTTGAATTGATCCGCAATGAGTACAAGCACCGGGGACATCTTTTATCAATCCACAATAATGACATTCGATAATATTTTTGTTGATATGATAAACCATCGGAACCGAACAGTTATCACAAATTTCAACTTCACCACAATCAGTACAGTAAATTTGAGTTGAAAAACCTCGCCTGTTTTGGAGAATGATAACGCCTTCACCTTTTTTTAATCTGTCTTCAATTTTATCAAGCAGAGTTTTGGAAAAAATATTTTCCATTCGTTTCTTTTTTCTTTCCTTATTAACATCAACGAGAGTAATAACCGGAAGTTTTGCGTTATCAATTCTATCAGGAAGTTCAAGCAGAGTATATTTCCCTGTTTTAGCATTGTACATACTTTCGACAGAAGGAGTTGCTGATCCCAATAAAACCGGACAGTCAAGAATGCTTCCAAGCATTATTGCTGAATCGCGTGAATTATATTTTGGTATCATATCAGCTTGCTTATAGCTTGCATCGTGTTCTTCATCAATTACAATAAGTCCGATATTTTTTAACGGCGAGAACAATGCAGATCTTGCCCCAATTACCACTTTCGATTTTCCCTTGAATATTCTTTGCCACGAATCAAATCTTTCTCCGGGTGACATTCTGCTGTGAAGAACAGTAACTTCATCACCAAACACGTTGAAGAAGCGTGAAGTAATCTGCGGTGTAAGAGAAATTTCAGGAACGAGAATTAATGCTGTTTTATTTTGATCAATTACTTTTTTTGTGAGTTCGATATAAACTTGCGTTTTTCCGCTACCGGTAACACCATGAAGCAAGTATGTTTTAAATTTTGATTCAGAAAATGTTTTCGCAACTTCTGCTATAACTTCAGATTGTTTATCGGAAAGTGGAAACTTAGTTTGCTCTTCTTTATAATGCTCAACATATCTGCGGTCAACTTCCTGTTCGTAAAGCTTTACAATTCCTTTTGCTGCAAGTGAATCAATAGAAGATTTTGAGGATGAAGTTTTGTGAAGCAATTCAGCAACAGGCAAACCTTTTCCTTTCGCATTAACTAATTCTAAAAGAATCTTAATTTGTTTTGGCGAACGTCTTTCAATTTCAGGAAACAGTGAATAAACTTCGCCTGTCGTTTTATTCAACTTAACATAATTAACTGTTTTCGGTTTTACTTTTGCTTTCTGAATACTGTCAAGTAAAGTAATAACTCCATTTTCCTGAAGGGTTCTGAGAGTCGAGTATATATTTTTTTTCTTTACAATCTTCTGAAGCTGCTGAAGACTTATTTCTTCCTTCTCCGACAGGACTGTCAGAATTTTGGCTCTTGTAGAAGATTTGTTTTTTTCTTTTAAAAGAAGATGTGCTGAAGCAGTTTTATCAGAAATGATTTTTCTTTTTGATTCAATATCGGAGCCGTACGGAACTGCAAGTTTTAACGCTTCTCCTAATGAGCAGAGATAATAATCAGCCAGCCATTCGTAAAATTTAAATCCATCTTTATCAACAATTGGTTTTTCATCGAGGATATCAATTACTTGTTTTATTTCTTCTTTGATGGAAACATCTTTTGGTTTGCTTATTATAAAACCGGTTAAAGTTCTTTTTCCAAATGGAGCAACAGCCCTCACTCCGACTTTTGCCTGGTTTTGAAGATCTTTCGGAACCTGATATGTAAAAGTTTTGCGGAATGATAATGGAAATACTATTTCAGCATACATTCGTTTAGATCTTGGTTTTAAGTGAAATGGTTTTAGTTTTTCAATTTCTTGTTATTGACGACTGCAATAACCCAAAAATATTCCTGCAACCCGCTGATCAGAATTTTGCTAATAATGATTCGATATATTTTTTAAAAAAACCCGGGACTGATTAACCAGAACACATTTCCAATTCACGATAAACAAAATTCTATCATTACTCTTCAAGATACTGAGTAAGTTTAACAAGACTTCCCTTTTCAACATCAGTACTAAACATTTCAAACTTCAATGTTCTGATTGTATTATCCCACATTATTCTCTTATGACTTTCGGAAGTAATTATTTCACCATTTGTAGAAACAATACTGTCTTCAAGCGGAATTGTGATGAAGTAAAACGGTTCCTGGTAAACAATGCCTTCGACATTCGAAATATCGTCGAAAGAATAATTTAATTTACCTACAAGTTTACCATCTGAAATAAATAACTTTCGATCGGAAATAAATTTACCTTCAACATTCATCTGTTCAATAAAATCATCGCTCTTGAGAATAAAATTAAAGAGCTGATTTTTGTCTTCCTCAAGTTCAGAAGTATTCACCGCATCTGACCGGATATCAGAAATATTTAAAGTAACTGAGCCTGAATTTTCATCTTCAAGATTTATTTCATAAGAAACAGTATGAAATACAAGACATCCCTGCATTGCAAGAATTACAAAGAACAAAAGTGAAATTTTTTTTATGAGCATTTTATTCTCCCATTTTAAATCATATTAAGTATTCTTGTAAAGCTATGCTACAGACAATTAAAAATAAAATTGAAACTAACAGGTTGTTGAAAAAGTAATTTTCAAATTTTTAATAAAACGATTTAAATTTTATTGAACAGCAGGTTCCAATAATTTTAGCCTTTTAGTTTCCGTATTCAATTCAGCATATCCGCCGAAAGGAAGAGTAAACTTATCAGCAACGTGTCCGAATGAAAGTCCGTAGATAACTGGAATTCCAAGATTCCCAAGCCTATCCTGTAAAACTTCCATCAAAGAAAAAGATCCCTGAAAAGCCGGATTACTTTTATTTGGCTCACACAACTTGAAAACTCCAAGTGCAATTCCTGCTGCATTTTCAAATTTACCTGACTGTATCATCTGCGTGAGCATTCTGTCAACACGGTACGGTTCTTCAATGAACTCTTCGAGAAAGACTATCTTATCCGAATAATCTATGTCGAATTCTGTTCCAATAAGTGAAACGCAAATTGATAAATTTCCTCCGATTAACTTACCTTCAGATTTGCCTTCTGAGATAACAGTAATTCCGTACGGATTATAATTATTTTCAGTTGTTGAATTCATAAGATCAAACTCAAAAGTTGGATTCATCAATACACTTTCAAAATTCTTAACGCTAAAATTGCTGAAAGTTGAAATTGAAACCGGACCGTGAAATGTTAACAATCCGCTGTTTTTAAAAATTGCATATTGAAGTGCAGTAACATCGCTGAAACCAATCAGTGCTTTTGGATTATCTTCAATCAAATCATAATCAATGTAAGGTAATATTCTTGAACATCCATAGCCCCCGCGTGCACACATTATTGCATGAACATCTTTCCGTTCAAACATATCATTCAGATCCTTCGCACGTTCTTCGTCATTCGCAGAGAAGTAACCATTTTTTTGCATCAGTCTGTCAGTGTAAACTACGTTAAACCCGAGACTTTGAAGGTTGATAATTGATTCTTGTTTTTCCTGATCGGTAATGTAACTGCCGGGAGTAACGAGTGCGATAGTGTTTCCCTTCTTTAACCTTGCTGGCTTTTTAAGTTTTTTGTTTGGCAGAATTCTGTCATCTTTTGCTGTAACAGGAAAGATTGAGCCAGCAATAGCTGCGGTGGAAATTGTTTTAATGAAGTTACGGCGTTTCACTTACAAAATTTTAACATTTGATTCTAATATCCACTGCAAAGATATTATTATCATCCGTAACTACAAGCGGATTAAGATCGCACTCGATTATTTCTCTATGATCGAGCATCATTTGAGCAACTGATTTTATAGTGCTTTTGATTCTATTCATATCAGCAGGAATTTCACCGCGCACACCCTGAATAATTTTTCCTATTTTCGTATTGTTTATCATTTCCTCAATATCATAATCACTCAGGTACGCGGATCGAATTTTTGTATCCTCGATAAACTCAACGTATTTACCACCGGAGCCAAACATTATCATTGGACCAAAGCTTGGATCTCGGAAACCGCCAACTAAAAGCTCAAACTTTGTATGGATGTATGGTTGTATGAGAAATGATTCTATACTTAATTTTTTTTGATTGAATGATTTAATCATTGATTCAGCAATATGTATCAACTCATTTTTATCTTTGATATTGAGCACGACACCTTTTAGTTCAGATTTGTGAATAATTTTTTCGCCGACGGCTTTAAGAACCACTGGAAATTTAAAATCTACTCTCTTCAAATCATTTAAACTCATCAGGTTTGTTTTAACGATTGGAATGTTGTAGTGCTCTGATATTTTAATTACTTCTTCCTGCGACAAAAATTTACCGGCTTCAAATTTCAATCCTTCAATATTTGTTTCGACAGGTATTAATCTGTTTTTGTTATCCTGTTTATTTTTGAACTTCAGCATATTTCCAATTACGACTGCAGGATCTTCTGATCTTTTGAAAAGTGATCGTTTTGTCTTTGATTCTTTTCTATACTGATCCCAAAATTCAGGTAAAGGCATTACAACCTGGAAAATTGGTTTAACATTTTTCCCAAAAGGATATTTCACTATTTCATTGATTCCTTCTATTACAGGAATTGCAGGAACCATAATTGGTTCAACAAAAACAGAAATAACTGCATCCACATTTTTATCTTCCACAAGAATTTCATTTACCTGTTTGAATTCTTCAGCTATACCACCGGGGAGTAAATCAACCGGATTGTTTACACTTCCCTGCGGGTGAACAATTTCTCTTAGCTTCAATTTTGTTTCTGATGATAACTCAGAAAGAGTTAAATTATTTTTTTCAAGAGTATCAACAGTGAGAATAGCCGGACCGCCAGCATTTGTTACAACAGCAATCCTGTTTCCTTTTGGCATCGGAAAATCTTCAAAACCTTTTGCTGTGTTAAACATATCATTCAAATCATCAGCACGGATGATCCCAAATTGGTGAAGTACAGCATCAACAACTTTATCGCTGCTTCCCATCGCACCGGTATGAGAAGACGCTGCTTTAATTCCGCTTGATGTTCTACCTCCTTTGAGGATAATTACAGGTTTGGTAATCTTTTCATCGATAAAATATTTTATAAATTTTTCTCCTGCTTCAAAACTTTCGAGGTAATATGTAATCACACTAACATTTTTATCTTTCTCCCAATATTCAAGCAAATCATTTTCCGTAACATCAGCTTTATTCCCTACACTTATAAATTGAGAAAATTTTATATCAGTTTCTCTCAATGAATTTAAAACTGCTGCGCCGATTGCTCCGCTCTGCGAACAGAAAGCCATCTTTCCGTTTTGTGGTTCTTCAGCAACGAAAGTAGCGTTCATTTTTATTTCATGAATTGTGTTGATGATTCCCATACAATTTGGACCAACTATTCTTGCGTCTGATTTCTTTACTAATTCTAAAATTCTTTTTTCTTCTTGTTCACCCTGCTTACCTGTTTCTTTAAAACCCGCTGTAATAAGAATCATAGCTTTTGTTCCTTTGTCAGTAAGCTGTTTAATTGATTCTTCAACAAATTGTTTTGGGACCATAATTATTGCAAGATCTATTTTTTCTTTGACTGATTCAATTGTCGGATAGCATTTATATCCAAGGATTTCATCAGATTTTGGATTGATCAGAAATAATTTCCCCGTATAGCCATATTGTTTTATTGATTTAGTTAATTCATAACCGAGTGATTTTGGCTTTGAAGATGCGCCAACTACACAGATTGATTTTGGATAGAAGTAATCATTGAAAACAGCAGTCATTTTTGTCCCTGAATTTTTAGAAAGTGTACCACAAACTTACGGCTTATTGAGGAAAGAATCTTTTTAATTTATATGTTATTAAATGGAGAACTAATATTATCTGAACTAAATTTATGGTGTGAAATCTCGTCGGGCATTATCTATTTTTAAATCGAATAAAATATTTGTACACATTTTTAGGCTCCGCTGCAAGTATGGAAGATGATATTTATCCACCCGTGGTATCAGCTTTCAGCAGACGGGGCTTTTTAT